>ERZ894226.493-NODE-493-length-23434-cov-10.310236_pt1 | contig 23434 bp, 19 predicted proteins | sample MGYA00380294_ERZ894226 | MGnify/ENA primary metagenome ERZ894226 (study PRJEB32331, sample SAMN06328434) | human gut metagenome | biome: human gut microbiome; feature: stool | host: Homo sapiens | collected 2014-10-29 ... | reverse complement strand
AGCTTTTGTTGGTTGCGGAGACAGGACTTGAACCTGCGACCTCCGGGTTATGAGCGCATACCGATCTGTTTCTGTACCTTAAAGATACGCTTTTCTTCGATTTTTGCGTTTCTTATGCACCTTAAAGGTACGTTATGCGTGGTTTTGCCGCAAATTTGCCTCTATCTGTTACCACCTTAGTTACCACTTTCTAAAATTAAGAACAGCTCCCAATTTCTGTCTGTCACCCTCTGTTTCGGAAGAATTCGGCATATTGGGATTATCAAACTCTTCTACCATTTGGAGGGAAAATGAAAAATCAAGCAGCCAATAATGGCACTTTTATCCCGAAGCCCGGTTTTACTGTGGTGCAGAACCGTGTCGCCCGCGACTGGAACCTCAGCAGCGGCGCATTGGGGCTGTATACACGCATCCAAAGCTATATCACAATGGAGAACATTACCCTCACCAAAGGCAGCCTTATGGAGCGCGTGCCGGAGGGAGAATACGCCTTCAATACGGCATGGAACGAATTGAAAAGCAAGGGGTATTTGTTCATCCATGTGTATCCCGGGGAAAAGGGGCGCTTCGTCTATCAGTATGAACTGCGCCCCGACAACAGCGGATGGACAGATCGTTGGGCTGACCGAACCCGACAGCGACGCCGAGAAAATCAGCGAGATCATCAAGACGCGCATGGAGCCTATCCAATAGTACGATATACCGTGAAACTGCGCGCCGTCCGGCGCGATTTTATGCGCTGCGCGCAGCCAGCGGTGCGGCGCGGTCACTGCGCCCGCAGGCGCGTTTCGGAGCGCAACCGCCGCACAGCGGCGGCTCTTAGCGCGGAGATAGACACGCGCCCTACATTTCTACCCGAAAAAGGGCTTTTTCGACAAACTGAAGCGGGCGAACATTTCTGTTCGCCCGCTTTTTACGGTCTATAAAACTTTTTTAGCCTTTCACGCTGCCGAGCGCAATGCCGCGGACAATGTACTTGGAAAGAATCAGATAGACTATGATGACCGGAAGTATCGCAAGCGCGATCATCATATAGACCTTGCCCATATCAAACTTCAGAAAGTCCGCACCGCGCAGCTGGGCAATCAGAATCGGAACGGTTTTCCACTTGGCATCACTGATAATCAGCGCCGGGGTGAAATAGTTGTTCCACGATTCCACAAAGGAAAAGATGGCCTGCACCGCGACAGCGGGCTTCAGGATCGGCAGGATGATCACATTGAAGGTGTGGAACTCGCCGGAGCCATCAATGCGAGCTGCCTCAATCAGTTCCTTCGGCAGGCTGGAATCCATGTATTGCTTCATGAAAAAGAACACAGTCGGTGCTGCAATGCTGGGCAAAATCAGCGGCCACAGCGTATTGGTCAGGTGCATATTGTCCATCAGGCGAAGGAAACCCAGCGCCGATACCTGCATAGGCATCGTCATAATGAGCAGGATGATGGTAAATGCTGCATTCTTGAACTTGAAGTCGTAGGCGTAGATTGCGTATGCCGTCAGCGCGCTGAAGTAGCAGGAGAGTGCTGAGTGTGGACGATTACCGCCTTTTGTGGGAAGCCCTTACGAAAGAACCTGGCAATTCACTGGCATTAGCACAGTTACTGATGTTGTTTTTAGGTTTAACAGCCGAGGAAGTCTGTGCTCTGGACAGCGAAGATTTACTTCCAATTCCCAATTATCGTGCTTACCAGTTGTGTATTACCAAGCGCTGCGTCCCCATAAAGAAAAACGATAACGACAAGAACTATATCGTATCCGGCGAACTTCCCAGTTCAGAAAGTTATCGGAATGTACCCGTTCCATTTTTGTTGGTGAAACTGATTTTACAATCTGCGCAAGCGCCGCAGAAGCCTCTGTTTTGCGACGATAAAACCGGGCAACGTATTAAGGTAAATGAATTGCAAGCGGAATTTCGAAAACTGTTCCGTGATTTTAAAAAGAGTTTTCTTGAGTATCACCGTGATGACGGGCAGGCTGTTCGTATACAGGTTTCTTTTCGCCTAGAAAATTACCGGCAAAGCTGTCGCCATTTTTGGCAATTTCTGTGCGGGCTGCAGCAGAACGAGATCCGTTACTTGGATGGGTTAGCTCAAATCGATACCGCCGGTCAACATTACATTGATTTTAATAACGCACATAAACAATATCATATGTGTGTTCAGGTGAGCTACGGGCTTATGGCGGTAGCAGCTCCGGGCACTCTTCCTCCCAAAATGCCAAATGGCCCACTTGAAAGGAAGCACCATATCGATGGTGTGTTTAATTATGTGCCACACACCAGACTCCACATCCGTCGCCCTTGTACGGTTACCATTACCTCTGCACATGGGGTCAACATAAAAACGGAAGAAGGCTGTTTGCGATGGGAATCCGAGAATCTCTGACACTGACTTGGCAGGACTTGGACCAAAGTCCCCTAAGTCTATTCACCTATTGTGAAGAGGCAATGGCGACAAAGCCAAACACCAATTTATCTACCGCACGCTTGTGGAACGCAAACACTCAGGCAACATATCACCGTATGATGGAAAAAATGCAAGCACTCTATTATCATCTGCAGCGCTTTACCCAGTGCCTACTCAACAGGGGGGTTCAGAGTATTGTCCTCTTCTACTGGTTCGGTTTATGTTGTTATATACAGCACCTGACGTCAAAAGGCAACTTATTGAGCACAGACAACATCTTGCAGAAAACAGTTGCGCCCAAAGGAATCTTGTGATACTATTTTTATCAAATAATGTCGACAGACAATGCACAGATCAATGAGAAGACATTGCCGCAAATAACCGTAAGACTATTATTCGCTACGTCATCGCGCTTTGCGTTTTACCAGTATAACCACAAAAGTTCTGCACTTTGCGTTGATTTCTCTGTTTTTTCTCGGCAAAGCTGCGTTCCTTCGACTCGAACCTGCTGTCTTACAGTGTTTTCAAAGCCTTTGTTTTCTTATGTTGCGTGTACTTACCAGGTATATCTTCAGGCCGGGCATAACGTTCAAAAGTAGGGAGTGTATGCAAAGTGAATGAAAGCAAACTGGATGTAAAAAAGAGAGCGGTCATCGAGATCGCAGAAAATTTGTTTTTGTCACAGGGTTTAGCAACGACCGAGATGAAGGAGATTGCCCGTTGTGCATCGATTAGCCGCAGTACACTGTACAGAATGTTTGATTCAAGAGAGACGCTGGCCTTTGCGGTCGCGGACAAATGCCTGCACGAACTGTTTGACCCCAAGCCTATGGAAATATACGGCACTGATCGATCCGGGTTTGAGATCCTGCGCAGCTATTCCAGCAATTTGATTGAGACGATGATCCAGGGCGTGCGCTACGTAAAATACCTCAGCGAATTTGACCAGATGTTTTCTGGCGATTATCCAGACACACCGGAAGCACGGAAATACGTGCAGTTCAACCGGCAGCGCCACGATCGTCAGATCCTGCTGAATATCCTGCGCCTGGGGACGGAAGACGGAAGCATCCGCGGGGATATCGACGCCAATATGCTGGAACTTACCATCGGCAATACGCTCCTTGGCGTCGCGCAGCGAATCCTCCCACGGGAAAAAAATTACCGGCAGGAATACGGCTATGGGCGGGAAATCCTTTACAATGTCATGGAACTGATGCTGGAAAGCGTGCGCAATAAAGACGCTTAATAACGTTTTTTAGGTGGACGGCCGTAAAAGCACAGCGGCCCGCGGCAAGAAAAAACACATAAAAAATCAACATTGACACACGCGTCTCACTATGGTACAATGTACTTGAAGGTGAGACGCGTGTGTCATTTTCTTTCGCATGCGCTCTATGACGGACCAGAAAATATAAGGAGGCATTTATTATGAAAAGGTTCACAAGTATGTTCCTCGCGGTATGCATGTTAGCGTTACCGGTTTCCGGTTGCTCCCAATCTTCCGGGGCGGAAGCGTCGACGTCCGCTGCGTCCACGGCTTCTGGGGATGCAGCGGAAGAAATGATCACCTTGACCTATTGGGACGGCTGGGCTGATGCTGGGACGGAGCCTACCGCGGCGGCTGTGACGTATGCTCTTGAAGAGTGGGAGAAAGAAAACCCAGATATCCAAATCGTGGCGGATCACACTACCTCTACCTCTGGCGCGTATAAAACCAAGATCAAGACAGCGCTGTCTTCCGGGGAAGCACCGGATGTGTTCCTGATGGATAAAGGCTCGTTTGCACAGCCTTATATCGACGCCGGCAAACTGCTTGAACTGGATTCCTACCTGAGCGAGAGCCTGGACGGTATGAAGGAGGGCGTTATCGAGACGGCTTCGTCCGGCGGAAAGATTTACGGTGTGCCGTTCAATATGCATGTCAACGGCATTTACTGCAATACAGAATTGTTTGAGAGTAACAACATCAGCTACCCCACCACGTGGGAAGAACTCATCGACGTATGCCGGCAGTTCAGCGAGTTGGGCATCACCCCCATTGCCATGGGCAACAAAGAGCTATGGCAGGCCATCCAGCTGTTCGAACCCATGATGCTCAGCGAGGCTGGCTATGATTACTGCCTCGATGCGATCAATCGGCAGGAATCTTTTGACTGCGAGGCGACGGTCAAAGCAGCCAATATCATGCTGGAACTGGCGAAATCCGGCGCGTTTTCGAAAGGCGCGGCTGGTTTAACCTTTACCGAGGGCGCAGCTGAGTTTGCGCAGGGTACGGCGGCCATGACCATCGCCGGTACATGGGGCCTTGCTACGTTTGAGGGGGATTCTGTGGTGGTAGACGGTAAAGTCAAGATCATTCCGTTCCCCCGTTCTGAGGACCCTCAAGTGACGGAGACTGTGCTGCAGGCGGGTCCGTATGAATATTTTGCGGTCAACCCGGATTGCGCGCACCCACAGGAGGCGGTTGAGTTTGCCGTATTCATGAGCCAGAAGATCTCCGACTACTGCTATCAAAATGGTTTGGGTCTGCCGGTATGGGATACCGAAGGCCAGACCAGCAGTGAACTGTTCCAGCAGGCGCTGGACGAAGCCGCTACGGCAACGCGCTTTATGTCTGGCTGGGACTTCTATTTCGACAGCGACGTGACGGTAGACTATATGAACCTAGTTTCTATGCTGCTGCTCGACCAGACCACGGCAGAAGATTTTGCCAAGCAGTTGCAGCAGGCAAATACGAAATAATGCAGGTTTATATAAGTCCCAGAGGAAGCGAGTAAAAAGAGGGGGTATTATGAAGAAAATTTTCTCAGACAAACGAGCTATTGTGATATTTTTGCTGCCGGCCGCGCTTGTGTATGCGATTTTTGCGATATACCCCGTCATCATGTCCGGGTACTACAGTTTACTGGATTGGAATGGCGTGGGAGACGCGAAGTTCATCGGACTGAGCAATTATGTAAAACTTTTCGTCGGCAACAATGATGGCTTCGGCAGTGCGCTGCTCAACTCGTTCATTCTCGCTTTTTTGTCGGTGTTCGTTCAGTTGACCTTATCCCTGGTTCTAGCGTTGGCAATCACGTACCCTAAAGTGAAGAAACAGGAACGGTTCTACCGCACCGTATACTTCCTACCGGCGATCGTATCAACGGTCATCATTGCAGAACTGTGGAAAAAGATCTATCACCCGTCTTATGGCCTGCTCAACGGCTTCCTTGGTATGCTTGGCTTGGAAAGCTGGCAGCGGGAATGGCTGGGCGATACCGAAACCGCGTTGATCTCTGTATTCATCCCCATCGTTTGGCAGTACATCGGCAACCATATGCTTATGATGTATTCTGCAATCAAAGGCGTACCGAATGAACTGCTGGAAGCGGCCTGTATCGACGGCGCATCCTATTTGCAGACGTGCTTTCTAGTGACGATCCCGATGATCAAGGACATGATCATCGTCTGCGTTACCTTTGCCATCGTCGGCTCGCTGAAGGTGTTCGACCTGGTATACGTCATGACGAATGGTGGGCCACTGCATGCCACTGAAGTCCCCGGTACGCTGATGTACTCGGCTATTTTTCAAAAAAACCAATACGGATACGGAAGCGCGATCGCGGTATTCATTGTGCTCGAATGCGTGCTCTTTACCTTTGCGTCCCGCTGGTTGATGAATCGAGCGTTCGGGGACGACAGAGAAACAAAAACTTCCCGTCGCAAGGGGGGGCGCTAAAATGAAAACGCTGCAAAAGCCAAAACTTCCACACTCTTCCGGTTTGGTCCTAACGACGATAGTTTTGATGACCGTGGCGCTGGTGCAGATATTTCCCTTTTACTGGATGCTGACGTTTTCCTTGAAGAGCAACGCCGACATCTATGGAGGAAATATCGCGGGTCTACCCACAACGCTGCATTTTGAAAACTATGTCAAGGCATTTACCACCGGGAACATCGGAGTATATTTGAAAAACAGCGTGATCATCACGCTGGTGACGATCGCAGTGGTAACTTTGCTGGCCTGTATGGCGTCTTACGCCATGCTACGTATGGAGTGGAAATTTCAAGGGGCGGTGTTTGCGCTGTTCCTGCTGGGGTATATGATTCCAATGCATGCGACGTTGCTGCCGCTGATGAAATTGCTTGGCAAACTGGGGCTGTTGGATTCCCGCTTGGCATTGATCTTCCCCTACATCGCGTTTGGGCTACCGTTTGCAATTTACATTTTGTCAGGCTTTATGCGCGCGATCCCGCGGGAACTGGAGGAAGCGGCCTGCATCGACGGCTGCAACATATTCCAGATCTTTTTCCGCGTTATCATGCCGCTGCTGAAACCGGTAATTTCCACCATCGTGATTTTTACGTTTCTGAGCGCATGGAACGAATTGATGTTGGCAATGACATTTATCAACGACGCTTCCAAAAAAACGCTGACTTACGGGATCATGAGTTTTGAAGGGCAGTATGCGGTCGACTGGGGAACCGTCGGCGCAGGGCTGTCGATTGCAACGATCCCGGTGTTGATCTTCTACCTAATTTTTGCCGAAGCGTTCCAAAAAGGTATCATCGCCGGTGCCGTCAAAGGGTGACGGCAATGTGCGACTAGTAATTACAGGAGGACAAAAATATGAATCCATGGAGACCGAACAGCCCGTTGAGCGGGATGCCTTTGATCAAGGATGGGGTACACTCCAAACGGGAATCAAGCTATGACCGAACCGGCGCCAACCGGGACTTCGTCCGTGTGGAAACGGGCGAGACCGCCACGCTGTGCGACATTGAAGGCTGCGGCTGTATTAAACATATTTGGCTGACGACGTTCTGCCAGGCACCGCAGTTTCTGCGCAAACTGGTACTGGAAATGTACTGGGACGGCGAAACGAACCCCAGCGTTCGGACCCCGCTCGGCGATTTCTTCGGTGTCGGCCATGCCATGAGCAAACATTTTGTGTCGCTGCCGATCAGTATGATCACGCTAAAGCGCAACGGACCCAACGGCCCTTACGGCCCTGCCATGAACTCGTTTTTCTCTATGCCGTTCGGTTCCCACGCCCGCATCCAGATTATCAACCAAAGCGAGATGCCGGTAGAAAACCTTTTCTATCACATCGATTACGAGTTATACGACGAGCCGATCCCCGCGGATATGGGGCGTTTCCACGCGACATGGAACCGGGAGAATCCCTGCAAGGCCGTACCGCAGCCGGTATCGCCGAGCAATGCCGCGGCTGATCTGGCAGGCGTCAACTTGACGGGGGAAGAAAACTACGTGGCGCTTGAGGCTACCGGGAAAGGGATCTATGTCGGCATTGTGTTGAATGTGGACAACTTTAATGTGTCCAACCAGCAGCACCCGTGGTTTGTGGAGGGCGACGATATGATTTTTATTGACGGCGAAAGCTGGCCGCCCTCGATCCACGGCACTGGGCTGGAAGACTATTTCCACTCGGCCTGGTGCTTCCCGACCGGGGAATATGAATCTCCCTACTATGGCACGTCTCTTGCCAGCGATACGCAGGAGCACTTCGGAAAATGGAGCCTTTACCGCTTCCATGTGGAGGAACCGATCTATTTCCAGAAATCCATCCGCGTGACGTTTGAACATGGCCACAACAATGACCAGGCAAACGATTGGTCCAGCGTAGCGTACTGGTATCAGCTGGAACCGCATAAAGATCTGCCTGCGCTGCCAGACGTAGAACAGCGCCTGGCTAGGCGCTGGCCTGATTTTGGAGTCTGGAACCGATAGGAGCTTGCCATATGCCATTCAAACCAGACTTTTTATGGGGGGCTTCCACCTCGGCTTACCAGGTGGAAGGCGCCAGTGCAGAAGACGGGAAAGGCCCGTCTGTGCAGGATATCAAGACCCTCCCGCCCGGCACGGCGGATTTTACGGTAGCCAGCGACCATTACCATCGCTTTCGGGAGGATATTGCCCTGATGGCGGAAATGGGGCTCAAAGCATACCGCTTCTCTATTGCATGGACACGCATCTATCCGCAGGGGAACGGCCCTGTGAATGTGCGAGGGCTTCAACATTACAGCGAGGTGATCGATACTTGCTTAGCGCACGGCCTTACGCCGATCGTGACGATGTATCATTTTGATCTGCCCGCGGCTCTGGATGCCGCGGGCGGGTGGAACAATCGGGCGACGATAGATGCGTTCGTGCAGTATGCACGCACACTGTTCGAACAGTTCGGGGATCGGGTCAAATACTGGCTGACGATCAATGAGCAGAATATGATGGTGCTTTGCGGCGATGCGGTGGGCACGGTCGGAAACCAAGAAGAGGCCCGCCGCACGCTGTACCAGCAGAACCACCACATGCTGCTGGCGCAGGCACAGGCTGTGGCGCTTTGCCACAGCCTTGTGCCGGATGCGCGCATCGGTCCGGCGCCCAACATTTGCAGCATTTATCCGCGCACCTGCGCACCGGAGGATGTTCTTGCCGCGCAGGATTTTGAAGCGCTGCGCAACTGGCTGTATCTTGATGCAGCAGTGTACGGAACATATAATCCCACGGCCTGGAACATCCTGCGGCGCAAAGGAGTCGAGCCGACGATCCTGTCGGCTGACAGGGAAATATTGAAAGCGGGCAAGCCCGACTTTTTGGCTTTCAACTATTATAATACCATAACGGTGCAGGCGCCTCAAAACACGCCTGACATGCAAACGACGCATGATCAGCAGACCGGGGCTACTGAACCCGGGTTCTACGAGGGAGTCGTCAACCCCTATCTTGGCAGGACACGGTTTGGTTGGGAAGTAGACCCCGTCGGGTTCCGCACAACGCTGCGCGCAGTATATGAACGCTATCGTCTGCCGTTGCTGGTCACAGAAAACGGTTTGGGAGACTGCGACTCTCTGGATGCGGACGGAACGGTAACTGACGATTATCGGATCGAATACCTGCAAGCTCATATCGCGCAGATGCAGCGTGCCGTCGAGGACGGAGTTGAGATCATCGGCTACTGCCCTTGGTCGGCGCTCGATCTAATCAGCACACACGAGGGCATCCGTAAGCGCTATGGATTTATTTATGTCAACCGTACGGACGAAAAGACTCTTGATTTGCGTCGGGTCCCTAAAAAGTCATTTTATTGGTATCGTGATGTAATCCGCTCCGCAGGGATCGGGAAGGCGTGCGCCCAGCCCTTGCGCAGCATACAAATAGCAAGGGGATAAATTATGGAATACCTCGTGATCGACGTAGGCGGAACTGCCATTAAATATGCGCTCATGAACGAGAATGCGGAATTTCTGGAAAGAGGCGAAATTCCTACGCCAATGGACAGCCTAGACAGCTATCTGGCGGCGTTAGGTACGATCATCCACCGATATGACCACAATGTCGAAGGAATCGCCATGTGCGTACCCGGCATCATCGACAGCGTACAGGGCGTTTGCATCACAGGGGGGAACCTACGCTATGTAAAGGACCTGCCGCTGGCCACGCTGCTGGAAGAACGGTATGGGCTGCGGGTATCACTGGAAAATGACGCCCGCTGTGCGGCCCTAGCCGAACTTTGGCGAGGAAGCCTTAAAAACTGTGCAGACGGTGTCGTGATCGTACTGGGTTCGGCGGTAGGCGGTGCGCTTGTGAAAAATGGCAGTATCCATAAAGGCAGCCATTTTTCAGCAGGAGAGATCAGTTTTATCGAAAAAGATGGGGACATTTCCGACATCTGCAACTCGGTCGGGTATCAAAATGGCGTTCTATCGCTGTACAGGCTGGTGGAGCAACAAACGGGGATTCCGGTGGCCGAGCTGGACGGTATACGGATCTTCGAGATGGCGAATCGCGGGGATGCTGGCGTGCTGGAAGCGATTGACCGTTTCGCCAAAAGTTTGGCACGGGTGATCTATAACATTCAGGCGATCTACGACCCGGAAGTGTTTGCGGTAGGCGGCGCGATCAGTCAGCAAAACCTTTTCATAGAGTCACTGATCCGCAACGTGGATTCTATATACAATCGGTTGCCATTCACAGCCCCCCGGGCTAAAGTAGTGCCCTGCCGCTTCCGCAATGCTTCCAATTTGGTGGGAGCATTGTATCATCACCTTGCCACAGCGGATCCATCTTGTTGCCGGCTTGAGACAAACGGATAAGGAGCAATTACAGATTTTGTAGTCTGTACAGTTCGTAGTAACGCAAAACAGAGTTATGATCTATACAAACAAGCGTGTATTGAATTTACTTTTCAAGACGCTTGTTTTTTATTGATTAATTAATAGCAAAAACTTTCCCGGCTGTTAACATTTAGCTGAAATACCTATTGGGGGGAGACATTATTCTGAACTTACTAATGTCATCACCTCATGCCCTTTCTTGCTTTGAGTTATCAAACTTTTTTCACCGTTCGTAAGACCAAAGAAAACAAACAGCCCTGCAGGTTCGGGGACGGGTTTCGTTGGCTGGCAGAAATGGAATAGCTCATAAGATTACCCCCGTGTGCGAGGGGATAGCTTGTGCAGTTGACAAACCGCACTTTTATTCGGGCAGATTATAGTCTTTTTTGGAACCACTCGCTCAGCGAGTGGTTTTCGTTATACAAAACCGCCGCGCCCGGTCCCTGCCGGGAGGACGGCGGCGTGGTATCAGAATTGCATCAGGAACAACACCCAAGGCTCGGTCTGGATGGGTACGGATTCAGGATTTTATGTAGCCCTCCGGAACAGGCCGCTTGAGGGATATTTCGCCTCTGCCGCCAGAGAGAACCATCAATGACTCAGGGTTCCACCCGCACCGTCAGGCGGGAGGCGTGCAGCCCACCGTGGTATACCCGGTTATGGGCCACCACGGTCCGGGCGGAAGCAAAACCTTCCCGGGTGTTGCTGTTGGGGAAGATGAAATTCTTGGCGCTGGAGGTGACAGTCACCCGGATGCGGTGGCCTTTCCGGAAGCAATTGGACAACTTGGTGGTGCGGATCTTCAGGCAGACGATCTCGCCTTCCTGCAAAAACTCAGACCGGGCAAAGCCATTACGGTATCGGGCGCTGAGCAGGCCATCCGCCAGCTTGATGGACCGGCCGTTCTCATCCACGTCGGTAACACGCACCACAAAGTCGGTATCCGGCGCGTCAGAAGAAATATACAACTCCGCCGTCATATCACCGGTCAGAACCAGGTCTTCCTTCAGCACAGGGGAGGTGTAGCACAGCAGGTCCTGACGCAGTTCCTCCCGGGTGTAGTCCTCCGGCACTTCGATCTCGTTCTCCGACATATCGATGATGTGCTGGGACGGATTTTCGGGGTCATAGGCGTAACCGTCGCAGTTCTCCCGCTCCGGCTTGGCAAAAGTCAGCCGCCCGTCCCCGGCAGAGGTGTTGGCATGGCCGTCACTATCCAGATACAGGTGGGTGACCCGGGTCTCGGGCACCGGCCAGTTTTCGGCAGTCTTCCATACCTCCTGGCCCAGGGTGTAGTATTCTACCGGGGCAGTCTGGTCGATGCCGTTGTCCACTTCCTTGAGGTGATGCTCAAACCAGCGGAAATACAGCCAGTCCAGATCAAAGCGCAGCGCCTGGCTGCCGAAGGATACCCCGTGCATGTCGTACTTACTGTTGCCGCTGTGCTGCCAGGGTCCCAGAATGACCTTGCGCATGCCCCGCGGGAAGTCATGGACCAGTTCCAGGGCTTCGGTGGTCCCCATGCCGTTGTCGTCAAACCAGCCGGACTGGATCAGCGCCGGGATCTGCGCCCTGACGGAGCGTTCCTGCCAGTTGGACATACGCCAGAAATCGTTGTAGTCACTGGGTTCCAGCCACCGTGTGATGAAGGGCACATCGTACCCCAGAGCCTTTTTCGGCAGGTCGGTCAGGGGGCGGATGTTCAGCACTTTCTCCCAGTCATCGCGTTCCATCAGCTCAGGGTGGAAGGTTTTCTGAGACACCGCAAAGGCCCAGGCCAGCATGCCCGAGGTGAAAGACCCACCCCGGCGGGGCAGATCCACAAAGGCGCTGCCCGCGCAGACTACGCTGATCAGAGCTTTCAGGTGGGGGTTGCCGCTGGCAGCGGCCGCCCACTGTACATAACCCAGGTAGGACCCGCCCACCATACCGATGCGTCCGCTGCACCACGGCTGGGCGGCGATCCAGTTCAGAGTATCGTCGCCGTCCTCCACTTCGTGGTAGTTGGGCAGCCATTCGCCTTCACTGGCGTTTCGGCCGCGCACATCCTGTACTACCACCGCGTAGCCGCGCTGGACGTAACGGTAGTATATCTCACAGCCGTCCTCTTTGCCGTAGGGAGTGCGTACCAGCACTGCGGGCACCGGGGTACTGCAGTTTTTAGGCAGGTATACGTTGGTGGAAAGATGTACCCCGTCCCGCATGGGCACCGGGAAGGTCTGCGCATGTTCTACCGGGAACAACTGTTCCTCCGGCCAGGTCGAGCGCCACAGGCGCAGGATGGTCTCCTCCTCGGCACCGGGTTCCACCAGCACCGTGACCATCTCCCGGGCAGGGCAGGTGACGGCGATCAGCCGCCCGTCCTTCATCTGTTTGTTGTTGGGGAATTTTACATCCCGCTGCAGGTAGCTGCAGCCGTCTTCGCTGGTGTAGCGCTCGCCGCACAGGGAAACTTCCCCGGTGCCATGCAGCCCCGTCTCGTACTGGGACAGGTTCTGCCCCAGGGCGGCAAAGTCCATCTTCACAAAGAAACGGTAAAAATCCCGGTCCTGTTCAGTCAGGTCCTGCCAGTCCAGCAGCGCGCCGGTATGCACGTCCAGTTTCCGGATCTGGGGTGTGCCGTCGCCCAGCCGCAGTCTGCCGTACAGGATGCCTGAAACATATAAGTCAAAATTACGCATTTCCGTTTCTCCCGTTTTCCGTTTAGGCGCCGATGAAAGCACGGATGGCATAGGCTACACCGATGCCCACATAGTTGCCCAGGGCACCGGCCAGTACGCCCATGAGCAAGCCGATGTTGATAAGGGTCTTCCACTGGGCGCTGGAGGCGATGAGGGCGGCGGTGGGACCATCCGAGATACAGCCCACGATGGACAGCAGCACATACTCAAAACGGACTTTCAGCAGCCGGGTGATGAGCAGGTGCAGCAGAATGGAACAGGCGATGACACAGAAGCAGAACAGGGTGATGTAGAAGGTAGATCCGAAGAACTGCTTCAGGTCCACCGCAAAGCCGATGGTCACCAGGAACAGCACCGCTATGAAAAGGCCCAGGTCAAAATTGCCGCGCAGCTTGCGGACGGCCGGCACCTGTGCCAGGATGATGGAGAAGGTGGTGATGAGCAGGATGCGGCCTGCACTGCGGAACCCTTCTCCGAATACCATCGAGGAGATGCTGGTGGCAGCCCACACGGTGCCAAAGCCGATGGCCAGCAGCCAGGCGATTTCCTGGATGGACCATTCCTTGGAGGCCATCAGTTCCTCGTGGTTGCCATCCCCCAGCAGCTCCGACTCGCTCATATCATAGGGCCACAGCTTTTTCAGCCATTTGGAACTCTTGTACAGGGCGGGGGTAGCAAACATCAGGATCAGCGTGGGGATGCCCACCACATAGTCGGCGGCATTGGCCGAGGCGATGGTGTTCTTGCTGGCGTCCAGGCCTACAGCGATGGCGGTCAGGTTGGAACTGCCGCCGGTGTAGGTGCCCACAAACATACCGGCCACCTTCCAGCCCTCGTCGATTTTGTTGGCGAACAGTACGCCGAACACCAAAGCTGCCACGCAGACGCTGAATATGGCCGAGGCCAGCGCAATGACCGGTTCCTTGGATAATTTGCGCATCTGTTTCAGGTCCAGGCTCAGCAGGCAGATGGAAACGGACAACGGCACGCAGTAGCTGCTGATGGCATCATAGGTAGGGCTGGAGGTAGGCACGATCCGCAGGTTGGACATCACGATGCCCATGACGATAACCGTCAGGGCCGGGCCCAGTGTTTTGAACACCTTGAACCGCTGCAGCCAGAATCCCAGTGCAACCGTGGCGACCATGATGAACAGGAGCGCGCCTTCGGAGGAAAAAACTGTACTCGCCATAATATACCTCTCTCTGCGGGGTCCCGCTTAAAAATCAATATCGATGCCAAGGCCCGGTTTGTCGGACAGGGTGTAGACGCCGCCATTCACGGCAAAACCGCCGGGCATACCCATCTCGGGGTCCACGGCGTACATAAAGCTGTCGCAGTCCGCCTCGGTGATGTTCTGCTTGGCGGCAACCAGGCTCACACCGGCAGCAATGGCCACCTTGGTCTCCAGCATGCAGCCCACCATGCACTGTACATGGTTTGCCTCGGCAATGGCGTTGATCTTTTCCGCCGGGTACAGGCCGCCGCACTTCATCAGTTTGATGTTGATAATGTCTGCAGCATCGATCTTGCAGGCCTTTGCTGCGTCGATGGGGGTGTGGACCGACTCATCCAGCATGACCTGCAAGTCCACCTTGGAACGCACAAAGCGCATACCGTCCAGATCCCAGCTGGGCAGGCACTGTTCCACCGCTTCCACGCCCAACTCTTCAAAGGCTTTCAGGGTGCGCACTGCATCGCTGACCGTGTAACCCTGGTTGGCGTCCACACGCAGGCGGATGTTGGGGCCCACCGCCTGACGGATCAGGGTCAATGCCTGGATATCCTCGCTCGGGTTGATGCCGGCCTTGATTTTCAGAATGGTGAAGCCATCCTTTTCCACCCGTTCCCGGGCTTCGGCGGCCATGGCTTCCGGTGTGTCAATGCCCACCGTCATGTCAGTGACGATCTGGTTCACGCTGCCGCCCAGTACCTTGTACAGAGGCTGACCCATCAGTTTGCCCTTGATATCGTACAGGGCAATATCCACCGCGGCCTTTGCCGAGGTGTTGCCTGACAGCAGGCGGTCCATCATCCTGTGGATGCCCTCAACATCGAGCGGGTCCATGCCGATCAATCCGGTGCGGAACAGTTTCAGCGCTTCCAGAACGGTGGCTGCGCTCTCGCCGGTCACCGGTTCAAAGGGCGCGGCCTCACCGATGCCCCACAGACCTTCGTCGGTGGAGATCTTCACCAGCACATTCAGCGAATGATCCTGTACCGCAAAAGCAATACGGAAGGGCTTTTTCATGGGGATACGGATGGTTTCTACCTTTACGTCTGTGATTTTCATAGGGTTCCTCCTGCACAATAATTTTTATAAAATTTACAATTTTTATAAATTTTACTATTTCTAAAATTTTTGTCAAGAGTTTTTCTGTTTTTTTCACATTTTTCAGAGCACTTTATAGGATAAGCAAGAAATCATCTGATTTTCTTTGTAAAAAATTTTATAAATATCGAATTTTTTCTTGCTTATTTACGTACAGGGCATTTTGTGATATACTATAAATAAATTTTTTACGAAAAAGCGGGAGGTCTTATGCTGGGCGAACATGTTCGAAATATCCGGAAAAAGCGGGGAATCACCCTCAAGGAACTGGCCGAAAAGACCGGTTTGTCCATCGGGTATATCTCCCAAATCGAGCGCGATCTCACCGACCCGTCCCTGTCCACCCTGCGCAAACTCAGCGCCGCTCTGGACATCCCCACCTATCTGTTTATGGGAGGTGAGAGCAGCACCAGCCTGACAACCCGTCAGGCGGATATGTTGATCCTCTCCCAGCCCAATTCCAATGTACGGTATCATCTGCTTACGCCCATGCCCAACGGAAATTTTGTACCTCAGTCGTTGGTCATACGCTTTGAGCTGGAACCCCACTGCAAGGACGGCGACCTGCCAGTGATCCATCCCAGTGAGGAAATCCTGCTGCTGGAACAGGGGCAGCTGGATGTACTGGTGGAGTCCAAGACTACCCGCCTGAACGCCGGAGACACCACTGTGGTGCAGTCCAACCTGCCCCACATCGTTTCCAACCCCGGGGATACCACAGCGGTGGGGCTGGCTGTGTTCACCCCTGCCATTTGGTTCCCCAACAACCGGCGCAGTTTTAACCGCGGTGGCGAAACCTGAATCTTCGCACCGGCTTGGCGCAGCAGCGCGTTTTCCGGGAAGGTTTTTCACAGACAAACGGGCACGGACGAGCAATGCCCGCTCCTACAAGAGTTTTTTTGCAGCCTGAAAAAAAATTGCAAGCCGGCGATCTGCCGGCTTGCAATTTTTTTATCTCCCGCAGAGGGTCTTTTCCGCCGTTCCCTGCCTTTTACTGCCCGGCCAGCGCAATCTGCTCGCGGGTGATGGGCAGCTCATAGAACCGCTTGTGGGTGGCGTGGTAGATCGCATCGGCCACGGCGGGCAGCGGGGTGTTGATGACCACCTCGCCGATGCTCTTGGCACCGAAGGGGCCGGTTCCCTCGTAGCTGCTCTCAAATACGACATGGATATGCCCGATGTCGTTGCGCGCCGGGATCTTGTACTGCATCAGCGAGTTTTCCTGCGGCATGCCGCGGTCATCGTAGGTGACATTCTCGGTCAGCGCCATACCGATGCCCTGCAGGATGCCGCCCTCGGCCTGCACCCGCGCAAGGTTCGGGTTGACCGGTGTGCCGCAGTCAACGGCTGCCTCATAGCGGATGACCTGCGCCTCGCCGGTTTCCAGATCGACCTCGACCTCGGCTGCGCCCACCATGAACGGCGGGGGCGAGATTTCCGAGCTGTGGGTCACAACTGCCTCCAGCGCCGTATTGCTGCCGCACTGGGAGGCTGCGGCGATCTGCGCCAGCGTGGCGCGCTGCGTGCCGTCCTCGCTTGTCACGGCATCGCCCGCAAAGACGACTGCACGCTCATCAAGGCCCAGCAGCCCCGCGCCGACCTGACAGATCTTCTGCTTGAGCTGCTCGGCGCACTGCTCAACCGCCTTGCCGGTGACATAGGTCGTGCTGGATGCGTAGGAGCCGGAATCGTAGGGCGAGGAATCGGTGTCCGCGCCGAGGACCGTCACATTGTCGAGCGGGCAGTCCAGCACCTCGGCGGCAATCTGCGCCAGAATCGTGTCGCAGCCGGTGCCCATGTCGGCCGCACCGATCGAGAGGGTATAGAACCCGTCATCGTTGATCTTCAGGCTGGCGCTGCCCACATCCACACTCGTAATGCCGGAGCCCTGCATCGCCATGCCCATGCCCACGGCGCGCACCTTGCCGTTGCCCATGTCGCGCACGGGGTATTTTTCGTCCCAGCCGATGTTGTCATGCACGGCCTGCAGGCAGCGGTCCAGTGCGCAGCTGGTGTTGACCTGCCCGTAGTAGGCGGGCATCACATCGCCCTCATGGACGATGTTGCGCTGGCGGATCACAAACGGGTCGATGCCCAGCTTGTCGGCCAGCTCATTGACGGCGGACTCCACCGCAAACAGACCCTGGGTCGCACCGTAGCCGCGGTAAGCGCCCGCGGACATGTGGTTCGTGTAGACGACATCGCTGACAAAGCGGAATGCCTCGGCCTTGCCGTAGAGCGGGATGGATTTGTGGCCGGACAGGCCCACCGTTGTAGGCCCATGCTCGCCGTAAGCACCGGTGTTGGACAGGGTGTAGAGGTCGATGCCCCTGACGATGCCGTCCTTTGTCGCACCAAGGCGGACATGCATCTCCATCTCATGGCGCGGGGTGGAGGCGATCTGGCTCTCGTACCGGCTGAAGATGATCTTGCTGGGCTTTTTGGTTTTCCATGTCACAAAGGCGGGGTAGACCTCGCAGACCGAGGTCTGCTTGGCGCCGAAGCCGCCGCCGATGCGGGGCTTGGCCACCCGGATCATCGACTTGGGGATGTGCAGCGCATTGGCCAGGATCCGGCGGCAGTGGAAAACGATCTGGGTCGAGCTGAGGACATTCAGCCGCCCATAGGCATCTATGCTGCAGTAGGTGCGGAAGGTCTCCATCATGGCCTGCTGGCAGGCGCGGGTGTGGTATGTATGGTCGATGACGACATCGCACCCCGCCAGCACCGCCTCAATATCGCCCGCCCCGGTCTCATCGTGGGCGCACAGGTTGCGCTTGTTGTCGGCCCCAACCGGTGCCAGCGACTCCCAGTTTTCCTCCGGGTGGACAAGGACGGGGTTGTCCAGTGCCGTGTGGTAGTCCAGCACGGCGGGCAGGACCTCATACCGGACCTTGATGAGCTTCATCGCCTTATCGACGCATTTTTCATCCTTGCCGGCCAAAATTGCGACAACATCCCCCGCAAAGCGGACATGGCGGTCGATGACAAGCCGGTCATAGGGGCTCGGCTCGGGGTAGGTCTGGCCCGCCTGGGTGTAGCGGCGGCCCTGCTGGTCCACATCCTTCCATGTGTAGATCGCCTCGATGCCCGGCACCAGCAGGGCACGGCTTGTGTCGATCTCCTGCACGATGGCGTTGGCATGGGGGGAGCGCAGCAGCTTTACGATCAGGCAGTCCTGCGGGATGACATCATCCATGTAGACGGGCTGGCCGGTCACAAGCTGCATAGCGTCCTTTTTGCGCATGGACTGGTTCACGGTTTTCATTGGGCAGCCTCCTTCCCCTTTTTCCACGCTAAAAAGTTCAAAATGCCCCGCAGCTGGCCCTCATAGCCCGAGCAGCGGCAGAGGTTGCCGGCCAGATACTCCTTGATCTCATCCTCGCCGGGGTCGGGGTTTTCCCGGAAAAGCGCCAGCGCGTTCATAATAAAGCCCGGGTTGCAGAAGCCGCACTGCTCCGCACCCTGATCGGCGATAAAGGCGCCGAACTCGGCAGCCTCCTCCTGCAGCCCCTCCAGCGTGGTGACGCTGCGGCCGTTGACCCGCGCCGCCAGCACCGAGCAGGACAGCACCGGCTTTTCATCAAGAAAGACCGTGCAAAGGCCGCAGTTGGCGGTCTCGCAGCCGCGCTTGACGCTCTTGCAGCCGAGGCTGCGCACAAGGTCCAGCAGCACGGTGTCAGCCGCGATTTCGGCGGTGACTTTTTTATGATTTAAGGTAAATGTGATCTGCATGGTATACCTCCGTCAATTTTCCAGCGCGGCCACGGCACGCCGGACCAGCACACCGGTCAGGTGGGTGCGGTACTCGGCACTGCCGCGCAGGTTGCTGCCGGTCTTGACGGCTGCCTGCACGGCGGCGGGCAGCTGCGCCGGGTCGCAGTCCGGCGTGACAAGCATGGCCTTCATCGGGCGCGCGCCGATGGCAAAGCGGTACTGCCCCTGCGCCGTGCGGGCGGCTGCACAGGTCAGGATCGGGAAATCGGTCTGGGTCGCGCGCACCGACTGGTACTGCACCTTCAGCCCCGGCGTCTTGCGCAGGCAGATGTGGGTCAGAATATCGCGGTCATAGGGCATCGCGGCAAACTGCGCCAGCGGCATCCGACCCGCCCTGTACAGCTCGACCTCGCAGTCCAGCGCCAAAAACAGCGTCAGCACATCGGAAAAGCCGAACCGGCCATAGATGCTGCCGCCCACCGTGGCGCAGTTGCGGAACTGCACGCCGACAATGTGGCGCACAGCCTCCCGCACAGCCCCCGCGGTGTAGGCGTTCAGGGCGGCGTTCGTTTCCAGATCGCGCAGCGTTGCCATAGCGCCGATGATGATCTCGGTGTCAGTCTCCTCGATCGTATCCAGCCCCAAGGCCGACAGGTCGATGGCCGTGCCGACATTGATCTTTTCCATCTTGAGCCAGAGCATACCGCCCAGCACGCGGTTGGGCTTTTTCTGGTTCAGCTGCCATGCCTCCTCCAGCGTGGCGGGGCGGGCATATTCGCGTATCGTCATCATGGGTCAATCTCCGTTTTTTCTGTTTTGGGCGAAAAAATCACACTTTTCGTGGATAGGTACTTTTATTCTACCATAAAATCTGGTATAATGCCGTTGTTGTTTTAAAAATACAACGATATTTTTTATTGTATGAGGGAAGAAGATCCATGAAAATGACCAAAATGACCGCCCTGCTGCTGGCCGCCGCCATGGCGCTGACCGCCTGCAGCAGCACCGCCGCCGTAAGCAGCGAGGCCGCCGCCACCGCCGCCGCTGCACCCGAGGTCACCGCCAGCCCCGAGGAGGCTGCCGTTGCACCCGCTGCCGCCGAGACCGCCGTCACCTACCCGCTGACCGTCACCGACCAGCTGGGCCGCGAGGTCACCATCGAGACCGAGCCCAAGACGCTGGCCAGCGGCTACTACATCTCCACCAGCCTGCTCATTGCCCTCGGCGTGCAGGACGAGCTGGTCGGCGTCGAGGCCAAGGCCGACAAGCGCACGATCTACAGCCTCTCCGCCCCTGAGCTGCAGAGCCTGCCCAGCATCGGCACCGCCAAGGAGTTTGATCTTGAGGGCTGCGCCGCGCTGACCCCCGACCTTGTCATCGTGCCCGCCAAGCTGAAGGATTCCATCCCCCAGATGGAGGAGCTGGGCCTGACCGTGCTGGCCGTCAAGCCGGAGGATCAGGACAAGCTGTACGGCGCCATCGACCTGCTGGCTCAGGCCACCAACACCGTTGCCCGCGGTGAGGAGCTGAAGTCCGCGATTGAGGACAACCTGCTCAGCCTGCACGAGGCCATCGGCGATGCCGAGGCCCCCACCGTCTACATGGCCGGCAACAGCTCTGTGCTGCAGACCGCCGGCCCCGCCATGTACCAGAACTATATGATCGAGAACGCCGGCGGTCTCAACGCTGCCGCCAGTGTTGAGGACACCTACTGGGCCGAGGTCTCCTATGAGCAGGTGCTGGACTGGGATCCCGACTACATCATTCTGGCGTCCGATGCCGACTATGATGTCGATTCCGTCCTGAACGATGCCGCACTGGCCGACTGCACCGCCGTCAGGGAGGACCATGTCTACCAGCTGCCCCACGCCATCGAGGCTGTGGACTCCCCCGTGCCCGGCAGCTTCCTGGGCAGCGTCTATCTGGGCAGCGTGCTGCACCCCGAGCAGGTGAGCGAGCAATTCTACCACGACTGCGCCGATGCGTTCTACGCGACCTACTACGGCTTCACCCCTGCCTCCTATGAATAACCGCAAGCGCACGGCGCTGTGCCTTCTGGGCGCAGCGCTCTGCGTTTTTATGACTTTTGGTGCGGCCCTTGCGCTGGGCCGCTACCCCATAACACCGGCGGCGCTGCTGGCCGGCGATGCCATGGCGGTGCGCACCTTCACCGTGCTGCGGCTGCCCCGCGCCGTTATGGCTCTGATCGGCGGCTTTGGACTGGGGGTGGCCGGCTTTGTCTACCAGACCGTATTCCGCAACCCGCTGGCAAGCCCCGACATCATCGGCGTTTCCTCGGGGGCCAGTGTCGGCGCGGCGTTCGCCATCCTGTTCGTTTCGTCAGGGGCGCTGTCCACCACGGTCTGTGCCTTTGCGGGCGGGCTGGCGGCGGTGTTCCTCTCGCTGGGGCTGGCCGCTGCCGCGCCGGGGCGCAGCAAAATGTCGCTGGTGCTGGCGGGCATCGCCGTCCACGCGCTGGCCCAGACGCTGCTGATGCTGCTCAAGCTGACCGCCGACCCCGAGAAGGAGCTGGCCAGCATCGAGTATTGGATCATGGGCAGTCTGGCCGCCGTGACCCGCAGCCGGGTGTGGTTCCCGGTGCCGGTCGTGCTGGTCTGCTGCGCAGCGATCTTTGCGCTGCACCGGCAGGCGCTGCTGCTCTCGATTGAGGAGGGCGAGGCCCGGCTGCTCGGCGTGCGGGTGGGTGCGATGCGCCTGCTGCTGCTGACGCTTGCCACCATGACGGTTGCCGCCGTTGTCAGCGTGACAGGGCTTATCAGCTTTGTCGGGCTGCTGGCCCCCCACAGCGCCCGGCTGCTGGCGGGGCACAACCGGCGCTCGACCTGCCTGCTGAGCGGGCTGCTGGGCAGCGCCCTGCTGCTGGCCGCCGACACGCTGGCCAAGACGGCAGCCTCCACCGAGCTGCCGGTCAGCATCTTTACCTCGCTGCTGGGCGTGCCGTTTCTGCTTTATCTGATCCTGCAGCCGGGGAGGGATGCGTCATGATGCCACAAACCACGCCCCCGCCCGTGGGGCTTTGCGTGCAGGACCTCACCGTACGGTACGGCACAGCAGCCGTGCTGCAAGGGGTCAGCTTTTCTGTCCCGGTGTCCGGGCAGCTGATCGGGCTGCTGGGGGTAAACGGCAGCGGCAAGACCACGCTGCTCAAGGCGGCCGCCGGGCTGTTACCCCACACCGGGCAGTGCCTTCTGGACGGCGTCCCGCTGGAGAGTCTGTCCACCCGCAGGCTTGCGCAGACCGTCAGCTATATCCCGCAGCAGAGCGGCATCTCGGTCTCGCTCTCGGCGCGGGAGGTCGTGCTTATGGGCTTCAACCCGCGGCTGGGGGTCCTGCAAAGCCCCACCGCCGCCATGCGCGCCGCTGCGGACGAGGCCCTGCGCACCGTAGGTCTGGCCAACAAGGCCGGGCAGGACTACCTGACGCTGAGCGGCGGCGAGAAGCAGCTCTGTATTCTGGCGCGCACGATTGCCGAGGATGCGCCGCTGCTTTTGCTGGACGAGCCGGACAGTGCGCTTGACCTTGCGAACCGCAGCCGGATGACCGCGCTGCTGGCGCAGCTGGTCCACACCGGCGGCAAGACCGCGCTGGTCTGCCTGCACGACCCCGCGCTGGCGCTGGACAGCTGTGATATACTGGTGGTATTGCAGGGCGGCGGGGTCGCGGCGGTGCTGCACCCCAGAACCGACCCGCCTGCCGTGCTGCAGGCAGCCCTTGCCGCCGTGTACGGCCCGCTGGAGCTGCTGCCCGTTACCGACTGCCGGGGCCGACGCCGTCTGGCCCTGCTGCCGCTGTGAGGTGATACCATGAAACCTGCTTTGCGCGTGATGCTCTGCGATGACGCAGGCGAACGCTTTTTTGGCGAGGGGCCCTGCCGCCTGCTCCATCTGATCGAGGAGACCGGCTCGCTGCGCAGCGCAGCGGCGCAGATGGGGCTTTCCTACTCCAAGGCGCTGCGGCTTGTGCAGCACGCCGAAAAAGAATTGGGCTTTGCCCTGACCTGCAAGACCATCGGCGGGCGGGGCGGCGGCGGCAGCACCCTGACCGCCGAGGCCCGCCAATTTTTAGAAAGGTATGAGGCCTACCGTGATGCCTGTGTACAGACCCTGTCTCTTATACAATCTCCGAGCCCACGAGACCTCTCTACATCTCGTATGCCG
>ERZ894226.491-NODE-491-length-23478-cov-6.355249_pt1 | contig 23478 bp, 20 predicted proteins | sample MGYA00380294_ERZ894226 | MGnify/ENA primary metagenome ERZ894226 (study PRJEB32331, sample SAMN06328434) | human gut metagenome | biome: human gut microbiome; feature: stool | host: Homo sapiens | collected 2014-10-29 ... | reverse complement strand
GGGCAAAGCTGGTCAACAGAATGGTGAATACCATGCGGATCTTCTTATGCCCCAGACAGGAAAAGCCAAGACGGAAGCTATCCTTAAACGGCAGATGGGAATGAATTGCTTCAAACACCTCGGCGTGTTCTTCAACATCAGGCGCGCTATCAGCTTCTACAACACCATCCTTAAATTCAATGATTCGATCCGCATAGGCTTGTGCAGATTCCCGGTCATGACTGACAACGATCACCAGCTTTTCTCTGCTCAATTCCTTCAGAGTATCGAAAATCTCTTTCCCTGTCGCAGAATCCAAAGCCCCGGTCGGCTCATCCGCCAGGATCAGTCTCGGATCTGTGATCAGCGCTCTCGCCACTGCTGCACGCTGCTTCTGTCCTCCTGACACCTCATAGGGATACTTCTCCAAAAGTCCTGCAATTCCAAGTTCTTTCACGATTGGCATCATCCTGACATTCATTTTCCTGTAATCAACTCCCTGCAGTACCAATGGCAGTAAGATATTGTCCTTTAGATTAAATGTATCCAAAAGATTGAAATCCTGAAATACAAACCCAAGATGATCTCTCCTGAACTTGGACAGATCCTTCTCACGGATTGCAGATAACGGTTTTCCATCTAGATAAACTTCCCCTTCAGTTGGTTTATCCAATGCTGCCAGCATGTTCAGTAATGTCGTCTTCCCCGAGCCACTCTCTCCCATGATTGCTACATATTCGCCCTCTTCTACTGAGAATGTCACCTTAGAGAGTGCCTGTACCTGATTACCGCCAAAACGTGGACGGTATATTTTTTTCAAATTTTCTACTTCCAAAACTGTCATTTCTTACGACCTCCTCTTCTTTCAACATCCTCAGTATAACAATACAGCCAGAATGCCGACATTGATTTCTGTGACATTCCAGCTGTCTGATGTGACAAATTTGTCACTTGTTTCTCTCTGTGTGATTTAGTGATTTACTCTGTTCTCAACGGATACTCTGCCAGATCTATTGTAAAACTGCTACCTTCTCCCAGCTTCGACACAACCGTGATCTGATGCCCAAGTTTCTTTGCCGCCATCTGACTCAGATACAGACCAATTCCCGTTGATTTCCGTTCCATTCTTCCATTATATCCCGTATATCCTTTTTCAAAGATTCTCGGCAGATCTTCCGGTGCAATTCCCATTCCGGTATCTGTAACTGTCAGTTTCTTTTCTTCACTGACAGTGATCGTCACAGTTCCTTTCAGTGTATATTTCACCGCATTGGACAACAGTTGTTCAATGATAAATGAAAGCCATTTCTCATCCGTCAGAACAATCTGATCTGTCCCTTCATAGATCAGACGGATTCTCCTTCGAATAAACTGTCCTGCATATTTACGGATCGATTTTCTTACAATTTCATCCAAAGGATACTGTGCGATTACCAGATCCTTCGTGCCACTGTCAAGACGCACATACCCAAGTGCCATCTCCACATACTGCTCCACCCGGAACAGTTCAGCTTTCAGATTCTGATTCGTCTCGGTATCTTCCTGCTGGAGTAATACATTCATCACAGCAATCGGTGCCTTGATCTGATGCACCCAGGTTGCATAATAGTCCTCCATGTCCTGACCGGACTTCTCCCATCTGGCATGTTCTTTTCTTTGCTGTTGTTCTTCTTTCCTGATCAGTTCCTGATATCCTGACTCAATCCCATCTTGTGCGATCGGAAGTGAATCCTCATAAGGTCCTTCTCCTTGCCGCAAATGTTCCAGCTTCTGCCCGGTTTTCTTATACCGCAAATATCCACAGAGAAGAAAAAGTAATCCAAATGCCAGACACAACACTGTCGGATAAACCGCTGCCTTCAGATTAATCTCTTCCAGCACAAAAATCAGAAAAAAGATTCCCGCACACAGCAAACTCCACAGAAGCACAAATCGGATTCTTTTCAAATATTGTAAAAACATTTTTACTCCTTCTCGATGATATATCCACCGCCGACTTTCGTCTTGATAAAGCCTTCCATTCCCGCTTTTTCCAGCTTTTTCCGAAGTCTTCCGACATTGACTGTCAATGTATTTTCTTCGATATAATTGTCTGTCTCCCACAGCTTTGTCATTAGCGTGTCTCTGCTGACCACGCGTCCTTTATTCTCCATCAATGTCTGTAAGATACGAAATTCATTCTTTGTCAACTCAATTTTTTCTCCATTATAAGTCATTGTTGTATCATAGAGGTTCAGGATTGCTCCTCTATGTTCCAGCATCGGTACTTTTCCTGATAGATCATATGTTCTTCTCAGCAGAGCCTGAATCTTCGCTGTCAGTACACTTAAGTCAAACGGTTTTGCCACAAAGTCATCTCCGCCCATATTCATCGCCATGATAATATTCATATTATCCGCTGCTGAAGAGATAAAGATCACCGGCACGCTCGATATCTTACGGATCTCGCTGCACCAGTGGTATCCATTATAAAAAGGAAGCGTGATATCCAAAAGCACCAGATGTGGACCATACTCTGCAAATGTCTCAAGAACCTTTGCAAAATCTTCCACATAACGTGCTTCATTTCCCCACGCTTCCATCTCTTTTTTAATTGCCCCTGCCATCACAAGGTCATCTTCTATGATTAGGATCTTATACATTCTGCGGATTCCCCTTTCGCTCTTATCCACTACTATATACCATAGTATACAGTATTTCAAGAGCACACGGTCATACCGTATCCGGCGAGATAACCCGCTGGATATGGATTGCAAGAAATCCGATTTCTTCTTTTGCGACCGGCTGTTTCAGCTGTCTGGACATATAGTCACACACTCTCTTCGCCGCCTCTCCGGTCCTTGGGTAATTCTGAAAAATGAACTCATTAAAGTCTGCATTCGTCCCCTCACCCTTACGGGTTCTCAGAATCATATAATACATATGACTCATCAAACGTGTACATCCAAGTGAGCCGCTCTCCAGCTTCTGATCGAATTCCTGTTCAATCATGGCAATCCCTTCATTTACAATCCTGGTCGCATCCAACGTCTGGGATACTGCCTCATCAGAAAGGCCTGCATGGATATGTAGCGTAATGAATCCGACTTCATCCTCTGAGATTTCATATCCTGTCAGCTGCTGGATGATCTCCCGCCCTTTCAGGGCCACTTGATACTCCTCTCCAAACAACACACGGATATCCGGTGTAAATGGATTCGGAAGCTGGCGGTTCTCCTTCGCTCTCTTCGCTGCAAGCGCAATATGATCTGCCAACGGAAGCAGCATCTCATGATTGATCTTCTGAAACACGTTCTCTGCTTCTTCAATGATCTTTCCTGTTGCCTCAATAAACTCCGGGCGGATTCCATTGACCGTTTTCAGAACAGACTCCTGCTTCCTTCTTGTGACAAGAGAATATACTTTGACTCCGGGAAGTTTCTCGATCTGTTCTGTAGGTTTCTTTCCAAATCCCACACCGTTTCCGAGAAGGATCATCTCCTTCCCTGTCTCAACATGATATACAAGAATCCCATTATTATTCAGAACTTTAATGACTCGATACATCCCCCCGGAGCCTCTCTTTCTCTTAATTCAAGCTTACGATTTCTGCTGTCTTCTCAAGCTTCTCTACTTTTCCGCTCTTAGACATTCTGATCTCTTCACCTTCCTGAAGACTTGTAAATACAACCATACATTCATCGGATTTTGCATGCTCTTGGATATATTTTATATCAAAACCTATCAGTTTGTCACCCTTTTTTACTCGGTCTCCGTCATTTACAAAAGTTTCGAATCCTTTTCCATCCAGATTTACAGTATCCACGCCAATGTGAAGCAGATATTCGGTTCCGTCATCACTAGTCAGACCAACTGCATGTTTTGATGGGAAGATAAAAGATACAGTTGCATCTTCCGGCGCATAAGCCATTCCCTCTTCCGGTCGAACCAGATAACCGTCTCCCATCATTTTCCCTGCAAATGCTTCGTCACACGCTTCTTCGATTGGTGCTGCCACTCCTGTGAATGGAGAGCAAAGCTCTTTCTTTACAGTTCCGGCTGCAACAGTTTTGTTCTCATCTTTCTTCGCTTCATCTTTTGTTTCTGCACATTTATTCGTTTCTTCTGCGCTGTTTTTGTTTTCTTTCGGAAGATATTCCACATTCGGAGCTTTCTCCAGATAATCTTCCAGATTGGATTTAATCACAGAAACAGCCGGTCCGTAGATTACCTGGATTCCCTGTCCTTTTCTTACGATTCCGGATGGGGATGTTATTCTTAAGACATCTTCATTTACCAGTTCCGGCTTTACTACCGTACAACGAAGTCTTGTCGCACAGCAGTCTACATCAGAAATGTTTTTCTTTCCCCCAAGTCCTCTTGTGATCAGTGCGCTCTTCTGATCTTCCGGTGTCATTTCATTTTCAGAATCTGCATCATTTCCATCTACTTTTGCTTTATAATCAGCTTTTGTATACAGCTTCGTTTCCGCATCATCATCTTCTCTTCCCGGTGTCTTCAGATTCAGCTTCAGAATCAAAGTACGGAAGATGATATAATATAAGAAGAAATAAATAATTCCAACCGGGATGATTCTGATCCAGCTTGTCTTAGCATTTCCCTGAAGGATACCGAAAAGGAACAGGTCAATAAATCCACCGGAAAATGTAAGTCCTACTGCAATATTTAACATATGTGCGATCATATAAGCGGATCCGGCAAGGATCACCTGTACCACAAAAAGGATCGGTGCTACAAACAGGAATGAGAATTCCAGTGGCTCTGTGATTCCAGTCATCATACATGCAAGTGCTGCAGAAAGCAGAAGTCCGCCTGCCTGTTTCTTCTTCTCCGGTTTTGCACACTGATACATTGCAAGTGCCGCACCCGGAAGACCAAAGATCATGAAGATAAATTCACCGGAAAAATATCTTGTCGCATCCGCACTGAAATGTACTGTGGATGGATCTGCAAGCTGCGCAAAGAAGATGTTCTGACCGCCCTGTACCAGCTGTCCCGCAACTTCCATTGTTCCTCCAACCGCTGTCTGCCAGAATGGAAGATAGAATACATGGTGAAGTCCAAATGGAATCAACGCTCTCTTAATAATACCAAAGATCAATGTTCCAATATAGCCTGTTCCTGTTACAAGTCCGCCGAGTGCATAGATTCCATTCTGAACGGTTGGCCATACAAAATAGAGTACGATTCCGACAACCACATAAGTCAATGTTGAAATAATCGGAACAAATCTTGATCCACTGAAGAATGACAGTGCATTCGGAAGCTGGATTTTGTAAAACTTATTATGAAGTGCTGCTACTCCAAGTCCAACGATAATACCGCCAAATACACCCATCTGTAATGTCTGGATTCCGCAGACACTTGTCACAGTTCCTTCCAGAACTCCGGCTCCAAGTGTTCCGTCTGCAAGAAGATCTCCACGGATCAGAAGCATGGCATTCATTGTTGCATTCATTACAAAGAAAGAGATCATTGCCGCAAGTGCCGCAACTTCCTTCTCTTTCTTCGCCATACCGATTGCTACACCGACAGCAAAAATGATCGGCAGGTTATCAAAAATAATACTTCCCGCTTTGCTCATAATTGTGAGCAGGGAATTCAGAATTGTCCCCTCGCCTAAAATTGCCTGAAGATGATATGTCTCAATCATCGTTGCATTTGTAAATGAACTTCCTACTCCAAGCAGAAGTCCTGCTACCGGAAGAATTGCGATTGGAAGCATAAAACTTCTTCCGATTCTCTGCAATACTCCAAAAATCTTGTCTTTCATCTGTAATCCTCCTCGTATAAAATTTCTCATAGAGTTAGCGCAACAAAAAAAGCATAAACTAATCCTCAATAACGAAATCCACCTTATCTGGTGAACTTATTAAGGATAGTTTATGCCTGCTTTACCAGTAACACTCTATCGTGCGCTTTTCTCTTTTAACCACGTATAGTATAACCATACTCACTTCCAACAGTCAATCTGTAATATTCAACAATATTTATCCTGTTTATTTGTTGAATATGTTACTTAGTGATTATTTTAGTAAATTAAAGTTTTTCTTTTGATTCAAATTAACTTCTCTTCATTTTACGCTTCTGGCTTTTGCTTATTTGCTTTTGTAATATCCAGACGTACATTCACACCAAATGGATTGATTGCAACTCCCTTTGCATCCGGAATCAGTATCTCTGGAATCTTATCCGCCGGGATTGCTGCTGTCTTCATCTTCTTGCCCTGTGCAAATCTGGTAAATTCTATCATATCTGTAAAGATCGGCTGATACAGACTTCCGTCCGGCTGTCTCAGAAGTGGAACCTGATTATCTTCCTGAACTCCTACGATAAAGGTTCCTTTCTTATAATGCGCCATCATCTCTTCCTGAAGTTCCTTCACATTCTCCGGCATCTCCGGTCCGATATTGCGGTGCATCTCCTGCATCAGATACATTGCTGTCAGATGAAGCTCCGGATTCTCGATCAGTTTCTTTCCGTCAGGCAGTTCTTCCTTATTCTTACGAACTACAAGCTGTTCCAGCTGAACCCTGATCTCCTCCTCTGTACCAACATTCACTGCCAGTGCATTCACGCCCATTGTATACAGGTTTGTAAAAAATCCAAGTCTGACATTCTTTTCAATCTTGGCAATTCCTACATGATAACGATCTTCTGCAAGCGTCTTTGCCTTTTCCTTTGCAGACTCTTCCTGATAATAAACCAGAACCTCGTCATCAAATGTCTCTTCATCACAGAGGACAAACGGCATCTTCGTCACACCTGACATGATCACATAAATCTCTTCGAGATTTCGCAGGTTCACCAATGCCTGCTTCATCTCTGTACTGACAATTACTTTATTCTCATCCATCTCTTTGTTTTCCTTTCTGGTTGCTTTTCTTTCCATTACAGTAGTGCAATGAAATGAGGTATAAATATAATACACCCTATGATCACAGCCATGATCGCCGTAAAAAGCACTGCACCAGCTGCCGTATCCTTCGCAATCTTAGCAAGTGGCTTTCTCTCCTCTGTCACAAGATCGACAACAGCTTCCACTGCCGTATTCACAAGTTCCAGTGAGATCACCATTCCAAAAAGGAGAAGACAGATACACCATTCCATCGGTGTTAATCCTACAAATGTTCCAACTGCTGTTACAAGAATCACTGCAAGGCAATGAATCTTCATATTCCTCTCTTTTGAAATCCCTGTCCAGATTCCTTCAAAGGCATAGCCAAAGCTTTTGAATAAAGGCTGTTTTCGATTCTTCATTCGTATTCTCCTTTCGGATTCGTATCATAGATCAAGCAACAAATCTAATATCTATGATACCACATCTGACTCCTTATCAAAAGAGGTATTTTCCTATTATTATCAAAAGAATACTCGGATTTCGAATCGCATATCCTTTTCACTTATTTACAAGCTTCAACCATACTCTTTACATATTCTGCAACATACGGCACGCAGTCTTTTCCGTATTTCTCACACAACTTAACGATTGCACTTCCAACGATCGCACCGTCTGCGCTCTGACACATCTTCGCCGCCTGCTCTGGAGTGGAGATTCCGAATCCGACCGCACACGGAATATCATTTTCCTCTTTTACGAGCTTCACCATTGCTCCGATATCCGTCGTGATCGCAGATCTTGTTCCTGTTACACCAAGTGAGGAAACACAATATACGAATCCCGATGCTTCTTTTGCAATCATCCGGATTCGGTCATGAGAAGTCGGTGCAATCAATGAGATCAGATCGATTCCGTACTTTTTGCACACGATGTCAAATTCTTCTTTCTCTTCAAATGGAACATCCGGAAGAATCAGACCATCCATTCCGACATTTTTTGCTTTCTCAAGAAATCTTTCTGTTCCGTAAGAGAACACAACATTTGCATATGTCATAAAAACAAGCGGAATCTGTGTATTCTGACGGATTTCTTTTACCATATCGAAGATCTTATCTGTCGTCACGCCTCCTGTCAGCGCACGCAGATTTGCGCCCTGAATGACCGGTCCTTCTGCTGTCGGATCGGAAAATGGGATTCCAAGCTCGATCAACGCCGCCCCTGCTTTCTCCATCTCATAGACGATTTGTTTTGTTGTCTCAAGATCCGGATCACCACATGTGACAAATGGTATAAATGCTTTCTTTCCTTTAAATGCTTCCTGTATTCTACTCATGAAGATCCTCCCCTCTGTAACGTGCGATTGCTGCACAGTCCTTATCGCCACGTCCCGAAATATTAATTACGATAATCTGGTCTTTTCCCATTGTCGGCGCAAGCTTTCTTGCATATGCAACTGCATGTGCACTCTCGATCGCCGGAATGATTCCTTCTAATTTAGAAAGGTACTCAAATGCATCGACTGCCTCATCATCAGTGATTGCTACATATTCTGCTCTTCCCTTATCATAAAGGTCTGCATGCTCCGGTCCGATTCCCGGATAATCCAGTCCGGCTGAGATTGAGTAGACCGGTGCGATCTGTCCGTACTCATCCTGACAGAAATAAGATTTCATTCCGTGGAAGATTCCAAGCTTACCAGTCGCAATCGTTGCAGCTGTCTCTGCTGTATTCACGCCGCGTCCTGCCGCCTCGCATCCGATCAGGCGCACGCCTTCATCTTCAATGAAATTATAAAATGCACCGATCGCATTGGATCCTCCGCCGACACAGGCAAGCACTGCATCCGGGAGTTTTCCTTCTTTTTCAAGGATCTGCTCCTTGATCTCTTTAGATATAACTGCCTGAAAATCACGCACGATCTGCGGAAATGGATGCGGTCCCATACAGGATCCGAGTACATAATGTGTGTCATCAATTCTTCTTGTCCACTCACGCATCGTCTCCGAAACAGCATCTTTTAAAGTACCAGTTCCACTTGTAACCGCGTGTACCTGTGCTCCGAGAAGACGCATTCTGTATACATTTAATGCCTGACGCTCTGTATCTTCTTTTCCCATGAAAACTTCACATTCCATTCCCATCAGAGCCGCTGCTGTCGCTGTTGCAACCCCATGCTGTCCTGCACCGGTCTCAGCGATCACTCTTGTCTTTCCCATCTTCTTTGCAAGGAGAACCTGACCTAACACGTTGTTGATCTTATGGGCACCTGTGTGATTGAGGTCTTCTCGTTTCAGATAAATTTTCGCCCCGCCAAGATCTTCTGTCATACGTGCTGCATAGTATAAAAGAGACGGTCTGCCTGCATATTCATTTAATAATGTATTCAGTTCGTCATTAAATTCTTTGTCATTTTTATAGTAGTTGTACGCCTTTTCCAATTCGATCACTGCATTCATCAGTGTCTCCGGAATGTACTGTCCACCATGGATTCCGTATCTTCCTTTTGTCATGGTTGTCTCTCCTTCTTTCTTATTTCTATTGTTTTGGTAAATTCATTCATTCACTTGTATACTCTTTTGTTTTTTAAAAAATGTTTACTGCTTTCAAAATTTCTCACAGTTTTCACAGCTTGAAGAATTTTCTCACGATCTTTCTTTCCATCTGTCTCCACTGCACTGCTCAGGTCAATTCCCCAAGGGTGTATTCGCTGTATTGCCTCCGGTATGTTCTCTGGATTCAGTCCTCCTGCGAGGAAATACGTCCGCTTTGTCCAGCCTTCCAAAAGACTCCAATCAAATGTCTCGCCGGTTCCGCCTTTTCCGTGATCGAGAAGAATCAGATCTGCACTGCTCGCTGCCGCCACATCAAGATCTTTTTTCTCCTGAATCGAAAATGCTTTCATCACCGGATGGTCTGTCAGACTTTTCAACTTCTTTATATATGCCTCATCTTCCTGCCCGTGAAGCTGAGCAATCTGAATGGTTCCTTCATTTAATAATTGTGCGACCTCGCCGCAGTCTTTATTGACAAATACTCCGACCGGGCAAATCTGCGATTCAAGATTTTGAACCAGTTCACGAACTTTCGAAATGGATACATTTCTCCGGCTCTTTGGCACATCGATGATAAATCCGCAATAATCCGGTTTTGCCTCATTTATATAGGTAATATCTTCCGGGCGGCTTAATCCGCAGATCTTAATCTTGGGCATATTCATTTTTTCTTGTCTCATACTATATCTTCCGCTAATTCATATCTAGCTGCCTTCCTGTCTGCTGCTTCAACTCCATCAATGCCGCTTTCCGATCAGATTTTCTCATCAGAAGTTCTCCGATCAGTACCGCATCGGTTCCATTTTCATAAAGTGCTTTCATATCTTCCACTCCGCGGATACCGCTCTCAGATACGAAAATTGTTTCCGAACTGACCATTTCTCTTAGCCGAATGCTATTCTTGATATCCACTGTGAAATCTTTCAGATTCCGGTTATTTACACCGATAATCTTTGCACCGATCTTCTGTGCTCTTAAGATTTCTTCTTCGTTATGTGTTTCTACCAAAGCAGATAGTCCGAGTTCGTCTGCCAGCTGATGATACGCTTTTAACCTGCCATCTTCTAATACCGAACAGATCAGAAGTACTGCCGAGGCTCCCATTGATTTCGCCTGATAAATCATGTATTCATCACAGGTGAAATCTTTTCTGAGTACCGGAATGGATACATTTTGCACAATTTCTTTCAGATACGCATCACTGCCCCGGAACCAAAACGGTTCTGTCAGACAGGAGATTGCTGCCGCGCCGCCTGCTTCATAGTCTCTGGCGATCTCTACATATGGAAAATCCGGTGCGATCAATCCTTTGGAAGGTGACGCTTTCTTTGCCTCGCAGATAAAGGATAATCCGTCTGCCCGAAGTGCCTGTTCGAATACTGGGATTTGATCTTTAATTCCTTTTTCTTCCGCCTGCCTTTGAACCTCTTCTAATGGAACTATTTTCTTTTCTTCTTCGATCCGCTCTTTCGTGCGCTCGGTAATTTTCTCGAGTATATTCATACTATTTGTTCCTCTTTTTCTTTCAAGTTGCTTCTTCCATTCTCCCCTGCATAGCCGGGGATCAGACTTTTTATTTATTACTTTCTTCTTTAAACTGCTCCAGCTTCTTCAGTGCAAGTCCTTCGTCAATGATCTGTTCCGCTTTTCTTACACCTGCTTCGATTGAATCTGCTTTTCCTGCAAGATAGATTGCTGCTCCTGCATTCAGGCAAACAGCATTTCTCTTTGCTCCCAGCTCTTTTCCAGAAATGATATCCAATGTGATCTGTGCGTTTTCCTGAGGTGTTCCTCCTGTCAGTACACCTTTTTCGCATCTCTCATAACCAAACTGCTCCGGTGTGATCTCATAGCTTGTAAATGTTCCGTCTTTAATCTCACAGACTGTAGTCGGTGCACACATGGAAATCTCATCTAACTTATCCTGTCCGTAAACGACCATTCCGCGGACGACTCCGAGATTCGCCATTACTCTTGCAAGTGGCTCTACCAGACTTTCATCATAAACTCCCATCAGTTCCATGTTCGCTCCTGCCGGATTAGACAGTGGCCCAAGAATATTGAATACGGTACGGATACCGAGTTCTTTACGGATCGGTCCGACATATTTCATCGCAATATGATAATTCTGTGCAAATAAGAAACAGATCTGAATATCTTTGAGAAGCTGTGTACTGCGCTCCGGTGCGACATCGATCTTCACTCCAAGTGCTTCAAGTACATCTGCCGCTCCGGACTTAGAAGATGCTGCACGGTTACCATGCTTTGCGACCGGGATTCCTTCTGCTGCGATCACAAGGGAGGATGTTGTTGAAATGTTAAATGAATTTGCTCCGTCTCCCCCTGTTCCTACGATTTCCAGCACATCCATGTCATGCAAAAGCTTGATGCAGTGTGCACGCATTCCCGCTGCTGATGCTGTGATCTCATCGATTGTCTCACCTTTCATGGAAAGTGCTGTCAGATATGCTGACTTCTGAACATCCGATGCCTTTCCTTCCATAATCTCATTCATTACTTCTTCTGCTTCTGTATAGGTGAGATTTTCTTTCTTTGATAATTTTATAATTGCTTCTTTGATCATTTCTTAATTCTCCTTCAATGCTTTTGCATAGTTAATAAAGTTCTCTATCATCTGAAGTCCCTGCGGTGTCATTACTGATTCCGGATGAAACTGTAACCCAAAGATCGGATATTCTCTGTGTTCCATCGCCATAATCTCGTTATCTTCGCTTCGCGCTGTCACAACCAGTTCTTCCGGAAGTGTCTCTTCCTTTACTGCAAGCGAATGATATCTTGCCACCTGGATTGGAAATGTCAGATTCTGAAACAGGACACTGTCTGTCTTTACGTCTTTCAGATTTGAAGTCTTCCCGTGCACCAGCTGTCCGGCGTGTCCTACCGTTGCTCCGAATGCTTCCGCCATTGCCTGATGTCCGAGACATACCCCGAGCATTGGAATCTTTCCTTTCAGCTTCTGAATTGCTTCGATGCAGATTCCGGCATCAGAAGGTTTTCCCGGCCCCGGTGAGATTACCAGCGCCTCTGGTGCAAGTTCCAGAATCTCTTCCGGTGTGATTTGATCATTTCGAATGACCTTTACTATTGAATCAATCTGATCTTTTTGTATGCCGCTTATTTCTGATTCTACTCCTGCGATAAACTGATACAGGTTATATGTAAAGCTGTCATAATTGTCAAGTAATAGTATCATTCCAATCCTCCTTTCGCAGTTTCCACAGCCTGAAGTACTGCTCCTGCCTTATTTAAACACTCCTGGAATTCATTTTCCGGGATACTGTCTGCTACGATTCCGGCTCCTGACTGTACACGAATGTATCCATTTTTCTTATAAGCAAGACGGATGGAAATGCATGTATCTACATTTCCTGCAAAATCGAGATAGCCGACTGCCCCTCCGTAGATGCCTCTTTTCTCCTGTTCAAGTTCTGCGATAATCTCACATGCGCGGATCTTCGGTGCTCCGGAAAGCGTTCCTGCCGGGAGAATCGCATCTACTACGTCCAGCGCATCTTTGTCTTCCCGAATTTTCCCTGTCACGGTGGAACCGATATGCATCACATGAGAATATCTCTGGATTTCCATATATTTATCAACTTTAACTGTTCCCGGCTGGCTGATCTTGCCGACATCATTTCGCCCAAGATCTACAAGCATGTTGTGCTCTGCAAGCTCTTTCTCGTCTGCAAGTAGCTCTTTCTCCAATTCCTGATCTTCCTCTTCGGTCACTCCTCGCTTCCTTGTACCGGCAAGAGGAAAAGTGCACACCTGTCCGTTTTCTAACTTCGCCAGCGTTTCCGGTGAAGCCCCTGCCACCTCAATATCATCACTTGAAAAGTAGAACATATACGGAGATGGATTCGAGGTTCGAAGCACCCGGTAGGTATCAAAAAGACTTCCTTTTGCCTTCGCTGTCAGCGGATTGGATAAAACGACCTGGAAAATATCACCTTCATAAATGTATTCCTTAGCTTTCTCAACCATCTTGCAATAATCTTCTTTATCCACTCCCGGATGGAACTCTTCTTCTAAAACAAGTGGTCGGAAATCTGCCTGCGCCCCGCTTCGGATCAATCGTTCCATCTCTTCTAATTCCTGCTTCGCGTTCGTATAATTTTCTTCCAGATCACCTTCCAGCTTCACGCCTGTAATCAGGATCAGCTTCTGTCTGTAATTGTCAAATACGATGACACGGTCAAATAACATCAAGTCCGCATCCCGGAAATCTCTTACTGCCGTTTTTGCTGCTGTCTTTCCTGTAGTCTCATTCTTCTCTTCCAGGACTGGCTTCAATGTCGGTTCTGCATATTTGATGTAGTCATAAGAAAAATATCCGACAAGTCCTCCGGTAAATGGAGGAAGTCCCGGAACAACCGGACTTTTATATACTTCGAGAATTTCTCTTAGAACCTTTCCCGGATGGTCGGTTAAAACTTCCCGTCTGGTCTTATCCTCATCTTCATGCCCTTCGCTGATGATCACACGCCCATCGGTACAAGTGATCTCCATCGTTGGTGCATATCCAAGGAAGGAATATCTTCCCCACTGCTGTCTGTCCTCCGCACTTTCTAGCAGATAGCAATGCTTGCTTGCCGCCCGCAGCGTCCGCATCACACTAATCGGCGTAAATGCATCTGCATACAGCTCTTTGCTGATCGGAACTCGCTTGTATCTGCCTTGTTCAGCGTAGGATCTGATTTGTTCTAATGTCTTGTCCATGTGTATTCCTCCTTGAAGTTATGCTGCAAAATGAATTTCTCTTTTATCCCGATAGGAAATATATGTTTATAGTAGAAAAAAAGTCCCTGACAGAATATTTCTATTCTGTCAAGGACGGTAAATCTAAATCTTTTCCGCGGTGCCACCTTGATTCACGGGTACACTCCCATGCGCTCTGTAAGATACTAACATATCTCCGGCAACTGACGTATGCCTTCACGTCACAGAGTACTCGGATTCTCAAATCCTTTGACTGTGCCCTCAGCGGTCCATTTGGCAACCTGCATCTCGATCCGGCTCTCAGCTTCCCGGACTCTCTGTGCGCGCATAATTACTTTGATCTCCGCTTCATCGGTTTAAAGCGTTATTCCATTTGCTAGGAGTTTATCACTTTAAAGCGATAGTGTCAATGCACTATTTTAATCTTTTTCGCGAAATTGTTGAAAAATTTTCTCAATTTTCTTGTCTTTATTTTCTTTTTCTCTTCCATGCAAATCCGCCAACTCCTGCTCCGAGTGAGGAGAATGCAAGTCCTAATAAGCCAAGAACATTTGCCGGATCACCTGTCTTTGCGGCTTTTAATCCACTTGTTCCTTTGGAAGCTGATCCATCCGTAGTTGTTCCTGCCTTCTTTGTAACAGTCGGAGTTGCACTTCCATTCTGACTTCCCGCCTGGTTTCCATTCTTTACAAGTGCTTTGATTGCTGCATTTAACGCATCTGTTGCTTTATCAACTTTTTCCTGGCTTTCTTTTGCATTTAATGCGCTCTTAGCGTCTGTCAGTGCACTCTGCAATGCCTTCCAGCTGTCAACTGTGTAATCAGCTTCTTTCAGAGCTGCCGCATCACTGATTACTTTCTCAAGGGAAGAAGTATCAACTGCTGCCGGCTCTTCTATCTTAACAAGTGCTTCAACAGCTGCGTTGAGGTGGCTTACTGCCTCGTCTACAGTTGCCTGAGTTTTTGGATTTTTCAATTCATCTTTTGCTTCCTGAAGTTCCATCTGCATAGATGCCCAGCTTTCCGCTGTGTATTCAGCTTCTTTCAGGGCTTCTGCTTTTGCAATAGCTGCCTCAAGCTCTGTTGTTGTGATTGTTTTATCCTCAGATGCTTTTACAATGTTCTCCTCTGTCGCCTGGAATTTGTATGTCACGTCATTATATCCAAGTGCTGTCAGTGTAATGGTCCAATATCCTGTTCCATCCATTCCTTCCGGAAGTGTACAACGAAGAGAATCTGTCAGTCCAAGCTGGATTCCCATTGCTTTGTGCATCCAGTTATCTGCTGCAAATTTTGTTCCATAAGTAGCTTTTGCATTTGTATATGTGCTGTCATCTCCATAGTAAGTCCATGTAACAGTCTGGAGATTTGATCCAAGATCACCATAATTTCCTGTCAGATCAACTCTTAAGAATTCTCCATAAGATCCGCTTGCTTCTTTTACTGTCAGCCCTGCTTCCTCTGCTGTTGGTGCTGTCTTGAGTGCCTGATCTTTGATTCCGGACTCTGATCCATTATTCACTCTTGCAGAGAAACTGAAAGATCCATTCTCATTCTTTGTTGCTGTTTTCAGACCGTTTGTATTCTCTGTTACATTGGCAACCAATCCTGTATAGCTTACCAGATTCTTTTCTGAATATCCTCCTGCAAGTTCACTTCCGTTTTCGATCACACGATAGCTTGCTTTCAGTGCATCCAGATCAGATGTTTTTACTTTCACCGGCACATATTTCAGTCCGAGTACATCATACTCTGTCATCTTTGTTGTTACACCGGATTCTTCTGTGATCTCTCCTCTGTTAAATGTAATCTTGCTTCCGTCTGTCAGAACTGCAGTAGTTCCATCTGTCCAGTACTCTACTGCATACTCTTTTCCATTTTCCGCCTTGATTACTGCGTTGCACTGGAAAGAACCTCTGTGAAGTCCATGATTTACTGTAGCTCTTGTTACAGTATCGAATGCACCCTTGTCAGACTCTCCTTTTGAATCCTTTGCATCTGAAGAAGATGTATTTCCTGCTGCCTGCACATTTTCAGCAGCCCAGTACTCTGCCCAGCTAAGTCCTACATATGCGTAAGTATACTCACTCTCCTGTGATAAAGTATAAGTGAATTCGTAATCCTTTGCATAGCCTGTTGCTTTCACTGTAATCTTAAATTCCTGTCCATTTTCTGCACTCTTAAACGGAGCTGCAGTTGTATCAATTGTTCCATCTTCTTTAATGATCTTCACTGCACGTTTTCCTGTTGCCGCATACTCTGTTCCGTCAACTGTTACGGATTCGATATTCTTTACATAAGAAGTTACATCCTCTGCTGCATATCCTTCTGCCGCTACAAGTGCTGCACTTTCACTGTTAAATACAACCGGTACAGCTTCTGTTGTTAATTCAAAATCTGTCGTAAGATCTGCATATTTTCCGGATTTATCAGATACTTTCAGAGTATATTTGCCTATCTCAGCGCCTTTTGTCTTATAGGTAAGTACCCCGTCTTTTACCTGAACATCCTCAAGGCCTTCAACTGTATATTCTGCCTGATAATCACCAGGAAGTCCTTCTACAGTTACATTTACTTTTCCACTTTCAACATCTGCATTCTCTGCTGCGATAGTTCCATTGAATTTAACCGGCACATACTGATCTGCATCAATCTCATAGATTCCATTATCTGTATAATATGTGATTTTATTGATTGTCTGACCCATCATCTTTTCATAATTTTTTGAGTCCAGTGTGTTTCCATGAGATGTTGTCACAAATCCTGTACTCCATGCCAGTTCTTTCTTTTTCCAGATATTTTCAAGATGACGAAGTCCGTAGTTGTCTCCTTCTTTTGTGCTGATCACAACTCCATATACTGTATTAACTGTTTCTGGGAGTCCATTTACATCTAATTCATAATCTCCATACTTTGTGTCTGTTGTGAAATCAATTGATGTATCACTCAACTTCTGTGCAGTTGCACCTTTCACTTCACTAAAGCTGAGTGAACCATCTGCATTTACTGTTGCTTCCTTATAATAGGAAGGAGTCTCACTTAAAATATAGTAAGAATAGCTTGCGCTCTCGAATAACGCATCTTTTCCATTATATTCTGTTGTTGTCTCTTTTCCTTTCATATTCACTGTAATAGAAAGCTTGCTGTCATCTGTGATCTGTGTATAGTTTTTCAGTACAGATGCATCACTAATCTTAACCGGATATGTAATACCTGTAATATCTGTTCCATCACTGTTTACATGATAAGATCCAGCTACGAGTGTTGATCTTGTTTTCGCTTTTGTAGCGGAGGATACACTGTCTGCTCCTGCTACCTGATCAGCTGCATAAAATTCAGAATATGGGATATTCATCAACACATACGTTTCTTTCGCAACTTCTGCCTTTTTCAATGCCTTCACTGCTGTATTTAACTCATCTGCCGCTGTGTCCACTGCACTCTGGGATTCCTTTGCTTTCAGAGCCGCCTTCGCTACAGTTAATTTTGTCTGCATTGCACTCCAGCTGTCTGCTGTATAATCAGATTCTGTCAGTTTCTCAGCCGCTGCGATTGCTGACTCCAGCTTTGCTGTGTCAATGGTAACTGTCTCCCCTGCTACCGGAGCTGACTGGATTGCTTCAAGTGCAGCTTTTTTAATTGCATCAGAAGTACGTGTTGCACCGGAAACTGTATCCCAGCTGTTAATTGTATCTTCTGTAGCGACCTGGCCTTCAAGCTTTGTTTTAAATCCTTTTGTTTTGGAATATGCTTTATTAAAGTAGGATGCATTTCCTTCGTCATATCCTTCTTTCGGTGTAACTGTGATCTCAGAGAATTTTCCATCCTCTACTTTCAAGCTTACTTCTACATCATATTCTTCCCACTCATCGTCACTGTCATCTTCTGTTCTGGTTACATGAGCCGTCTTTGTATAAGTTCCATCCTTTGCAGTCTGACTTCCTGTTGCCGCAAAGATGGTTGACGGGCAAAGTCCTACTACCATAGACATTGCCACTGCCATGGACATTGCCTTTACTTTCATTTCTTTGTTTTTCATAGAAACCTCCTTTTTAACTAAAATAGTTACATACAGATCCTGCCTGTCGCAGTTCTGCTTTCCTGCTTCCGCATGGAATATATTATCAAGTTAGTTTTTACTAACCCGTAATCAAAAAGTATTATTATCTATACTGTCCTTACAGCTTCTTTCTTCACAACCGGTAAAATCTTTCCTGCGACAATTCCAATCACGAACCCTGTCACTGTTCCTGCCACAAGAAGAACCGGCAGATAATAAATCAGTTTCAGATTCTCCACCACTGCCATCGCAACAAGAATCTGTCCTATGTTATGAAAGACGCCGCCAGTGATACTGACTCCTACAATGGAATTTCCATCCATCTTCTTTACAAGTACCATGGCAAGAAGGCTGACAACCGCCCCTGCCAGACTGTAAATAATCGACATTCCATTTCCAAAAAGGAATCCTGTCAGAAGCACACGCAGTACAGATACCGCCAGTACTTCCGGAATTTCCAGAAAATAAAGACCTGTTACAGTGACCAGATTAGCCACTCCAAGCTTCATCCCCGGCACTCCAAAATTAATTGGGATCAGGCTTTCCACATAACTAAAAATCATTGCCAGCGCAACAAGCATTGCCATGTTCGCAAGTTTTTTATTTCTATTCATACATTCTCCTTTACAGTCGAACAATTGATTTATTTAGAAATTGTATCCGGTAGATCTTCCTTTTCATTTTGAGAATCATCAGAATTCTCAACCTCTTCTATTTCCACAACCAGCTTGTGAGGCAGGCAGACAATTGTCTGTGTCCGGTTATTGATCTTTCCCTGCTCTTCGCAATATCCATCCGGACAGTCAGCCTCTTCCATATACGCTTTTCCATCCTTGATCCGGACACGGTTGTAAAAGTCTCCATCCTGCACTTCGATCACCTGGTCTTCATCCAAAGCATATCTTCCGTAAACTTCTCCAGCCACCTTGATCACAACCTGTTTTTCCTGAATTTCTTTTTGCCCGCTTTCCTTTGCCTGTACATACTGCATCAGGTTCATCACAAGAAACAGTACACATGCCGCAAAGAGGATTCCGCCTCCTAAAAACAGATCTTTTCTCTTCATCTATTACACTCCTGCCCAGATCATAATTACAAGTAACAGAATTGCCCGAAGAATCGTAAACCAGAATTCATTTCCCTTCAGACCTTTGATTCCTGTATGGATATGCTTCTTTGGACAGGTATCAATACATTTCTGGCATTGGAAACAATCTCCCTCGACTTTGAGTGATCCGTCTTCCGGGAGTCCGATCCCGGATGGACATTTCTTCGTGCATCCGCTGCAGCCTTTGATGCAATTTTCTCTGTCGCGGTGCAATGCAAAGAACGGAAGCACCGGAAGCAATGAGAATACCGCTCCCATCGGACACAGATTCCGACAGAAAAATCTTTCTTCCAGACACATTCCTACAATGATAAAAATTAGTAGAATCACTCCCGGCAAATATCCCTGCAAGTGAAGATTTCCTGCATGCAGCATAGAAAAAACATCCCATGGGCTTGTCCCTTTTGCCTTTCCGTATACTCCCGCAAAACAAAGTACTGCGATTACGGTCAACACCAGATATTTCAAATAGCTTAACTTCTCTGTGATCTTTTCTGAAAGCAGCATCGGCTTTTTCTTTCTCTTCTTAAAACACCAGATATAAAATGCATGAATTCCATCTCCAAGACTTCCGAATGCACATGCGAATCCACAGAAGAATCTTCCGAAAAGAATCGTATACGCGCAGAGAACTATAAGCACCGTTACAAAAGAGGTCAGCCCGATTACCTCGCCTGCTCCTATCTGTGTAAAAATGTATTTCACGCCGGCAAATGCCGCTGTATACACAGATGGCAGAAACAGAAAATAGAGGATCTGAATCAAGGCACGAAGCCAAGTGTGCAATTTTTTAATTTCTTTTGCTTTTAAATTGTGTATATTCAACTTCTTCAAACTACTTTACCGCCTGTTCTAATGCCTGTTCTGCTGCATTTTTAATTCCTGTCGAACTGAACGTTGCTCCGCTGATTGTATCAACTTCTGCACTCTGCGCCTCTATGATCTTTGGAATGATATCTTCCGCCATTGCAAGATATGCACTGTCTTCCTTCTCGGCGGAAGTCACTTCTACCGCTTCGATCTTTCCATCTTTTACAGTAACTTCTACCGCAACCGTTCCGCCAAATCCATCCGCTTCTCCGGTATAGGTTCCATCCTTGTATCCTGCTCCATCTTCTGAATCACTCCCTGACTCAGAATCACTGCCGGCACCAGATGACTGTACCTCCAACTGTGCATTCAGTTTTGCAATTTCCTCATCCTTCGCACGGACATCCAACACTTCGTTATATCCGAAAAGGACACCGACGATTGCCAGCAGACTAAACAGTCTTACGATAAACTCTTTCATCCTACTGCGCCTCCGTCTCTTCTGGTCTTAAAGCCATTTCCAGTGCCTTTTTGCATCCGTCAATAATCGCATTCGAAGAACAGGTTGCTCTGGATACCGTATCAATTTCTTCCGGCATTCCTTTGGTAATAATCTGGGAAACGACACCTTTTTTGCTTGAAGTTCCATTTGCCGCCTTCTTGATATAGCTGTCATTTGCTGCATCCCCATCTCCTGACACGTCAGTAATGGATACAATTTTGTCATTTCGTATTGTCACCTTCATAGAAAGCTGATACTCTGTAAAATCTTCATCCTCATCCGGCTTACATGGTACACTCACCTCATAAGTTCCATCGATGTATTTTGTCTTCACTTCTTCCTCTTGATCTGACTTCTTTTTCTCAAGCTGTGCAACTGCAAGGTTCAGATTTTCCACAGCTTTATCAACCGTCTGCTGTTCCACTGTTTCATTCGCAGCTGTTTCCAACAGCTCTTTTGCATCATTCAGTCGGAGACTCAGAACCGCCCAGCTACTCTGCGTATACTCCTCCATCACAAGTGCTTCTGCTGACTTGACTGCATTTTCCAGTTCCGTTGTATCTGCTTTCTCTTCAATGGATTCTCCATTCGTTACTTTCTCCGCCTGTTTCAAAGCATTCTTTATTGCTCCGAGAAGTCCCTTAGAACTGTAAGTTGCACCAGATACAGTATCTACATCTGTATTCTGATTTTTAAGCACATTTTTCACTACATCCATTGCGCGGTTGAAAAATGCTTCATCATCTGATGTCTCTGTGACTAAAATTGCTTTGATCGTATGCTCCTGGATCACCACAGCTACCGATACATCTCCACTGTATCCTTCCGCTGTTCCATAATAGATTCCTTCTTTGTATGGAACTGTTCCGGTTGTAGATGTACTCTGATTCTGACTGGAAGAACTGTTCGAGCTATTCGTTTCAGATGAATCCGAAGTCGCTCCATTTCCACTCACTGCCGCCTGACTTAATGCATCTCTTACTGCCTGGATGATTCCAACCGAACTGTACGTTGCTCCAGACACGGTATCTACATTGGTGCTCTGACTGCTGATGATCGTATTGATCAGTGCAGAGGCTTTGGAAATGTATTCGCTTCCATCTTGATTCTCCATAATCTGGATGTCTGTGATCTTTCCGCCACTGATCTCAACCTTTACTTTCAGTGTTCCACCAAATCCAGTCCCTGTTCCGTAATAAGTTCCGTCCTTATATGCTGCCGGGTCTTCCACTGTTGCGACAGAAGTAGAACTTCCTGCTGCCGCGCCGCCACCAGACTGTAACTGTCCTGTTGTTCCGCTGTCTTTTTCTCCTGTCAGTGCATTCTTCACCGCACTGATGATTCCCCGTGAACTATAGGTTGCCCCTGAAACAGTATCGACTTCCAATGTCTGTCCTTCGATGATCTTATCGATCACTGCCTGTGCACGTTTGAAAAATGCTGCATCGTCAGATGAACTCAAAATATCAATTGCTGTGATCTGCCTGTCTTTGATCTGCACAGCAACTGTAATATCTCCTGCGTAACCTGTTCCGGTTCCTTTGTAAACACCATCCGTCAGATCAAAAGAACCTTTTACCGCCTGCTCCTGCTCTTCTGACTTTGTAGTCTCTTCTTTTACAGAATTCGTTTGCTCCTGCGCTGCATAAACCGGTGGCTGATATCCACTCAGGGTGCCTGCTACACAGGATGCCACAACTGCTACCGAAAGTACCGGTGCAAATGGTTTCAGCTTCTTTCCTGTTTCTTTTAAATCCATTTTTCCTCCAAAATCTACTCTGTCTTACACTTTTCTATCGAATGATCTCAACTGTTCTCTCCGTTGAAAAATCATTTTCCAGCCCTTCTGTTACATATAGCGTCCCATCATCACTCATAAGGATTGCATCAAAATCATCCTTATGTTCTCTCCAGAAATCTGCCGCTTTCTCTTCTCCCATAATAAAAAGTGAAGTAGACAGTCCATCTGCCAGTGTTCCATCCTCACTTACAATTGTTACAGAGACAAGTCCGCTTTCTGCCGGGTATCCGGTCTTTGGGTCAATGATGTGATGATACGTCACACCATCCTGTTCAAAATACCGTTCGTATCCCCCTGAAGTGATAACAGCCTTATCCTGAACACTCAGAATTCCCAGATAATCTTCTGTGTCATCGGGACTCTGCACTGCAATCTTCCATTTCGTTCCATCCGTCTTTGTTCCGAGTGCCTGCACATTTCCGCCAAGATTCACTAATCCACTTGTGATTCCATTGTCTTTGTAAATGTCCATAATTCTGGATGAGGTATATCCTTTTGCAATTCCTCCCAGATCGATTTTCATTCCTTCTACACCGAAAGATATCTTTCTTGTTTCTTTGTCATAAGAAATATTTCCCGCATCAGTGAGTGGAAGAAGTTGATCCAATGTCTCCTGTGACGGAACCTGGAAGTTCTGTGTTGGGAATCCCCATGCTTCCATCACCGGATAAATCGCAATATCAAACGCCCCATCTGTCTCCTGATAAAGTTCCAATGCGCGTTCCGTCAAATAGCCTGCATCTTCGGAAAGCTCTGCACTTCCATCTGCATTCAGTTTTGCGATCTCGCTATCTGCATTTCCTGTCGATAAAAGTGCGTCCAGACGCTCAATCTCTGCCTGTGCTGCATCAACGGCTGCTTCTGCATTTTCTCCATACGCAGTCACAGTCATATAGGTATCCATTGCAAAAACATCTCTGGATGCTTCTTGTATATCCTCCGACTGGTTCTGTGCACTTTCAGACGATGTTTCGGATTTATCTGCTGTCTTCTGTCCGCATCCGACCAACAGGGCCGATGCACAAAGACAGACTGCAAGTAAACATTTTATATTTTTTAATTTCATGTAATCGCTCCCGGTTATAC
>ERZ894226.490-NODE-490-length-23489-cov-9.151575_pt1 | contig 23489 bp, 22 predicted proteins | sample MGYA00380294_ERZ894226 | MGnify/ENA primary metagenome ERZ894226 (study PRJEB32331, sample SAMN06328434) | human gut metagenome | biome: human gut microbiome; feature: stool | host: Homo sapiens | collected 2014-10-29 ... | reverse complement strand
TTGACGGTGTCTCCACGACAATATCCTCACCCATGGCATCCGCAACTTCCGCAGCTAAGGCCGTCTGATAATCGTCAGCTGTCACTTCTGATACCGATGTTGCGGCATCTGAAGCAATCGTAACCGGCGATGTCACTTCAGACACCGGCGCCGTGTCGCGTGGGACGAAAATAATTTGACCGACTTGCAACATCGTTAAATCAACGTCTGGATTAAGCGCGATAATTGTCTCGACCGGTACACCGATTGTTGTTGCAATGTTCCCTAATGTATCACCGTCTTGAACTGTATAGCGTGTTGCATCAGCCGGACTGGCAGTTGCCGTGGTTGCTTCTGAAACCACAGCCTGCTCGGCCGGCGTGGCTGGTGCACTTGATACCATTGTGCTAGTTTCAGAGGCACTTGGTGCCGTGTAAACATATGATGCAGTCACCGGCGCCGTTGACTGCAAAACGTCATCTGCCACAGACAATGACGTTGGCGTATCTACCTCGCTAGTTGCTGCAATCTCTGCATGACTGTTGGTTTCAAGTACTGGTGCCAATGATGGTTCAACCGGAATTTCATCTGCCACAGCTTCAAATTGTGGCGTAGTTGACGTTGACTGTGCCCTAACAATATCTGACTTCTTCGTAACGCCTCGGTGCGCCGACTTTAATTTTTCAGCATCATTGGCTGTCGACACCCGCTTAACGTGCTTGGTGTCCTGCGTCATATTAGCTAGTTGATCAACGGCTGCTTGAACCATTGGTACTTGTGTCGTCGCAACCACACCTAAGGCGCCCGCGACCCCTGCGATAATTGCTTTTGTTGGTGTTTGTCCCATACAAACAACTCCTCCCGTGAAAAATGACTTTATTTACTTACTAAAAATAAAATAATTAAGAAACTCTTAAATAATTTTTGTACGTATCTATCATACCGTATTTCAAGCGCCATTTTTACGAACAAACGTTCTATTCGGGAACTCTTCACATTTTCACCAACCAGCATTATCAAGATGCAATTTATATTGGTTAGTTCACCCTACAGTACGTAACATCTGTCACACCCAGTTGCGCTCATTGCTACAATAAAAAAGCGTCTACCCAAGCAAACCTGTCACAGGATCGCTTACATGGAGACGCTTAGCAATATACCAACTACATATTAGTTAACATATTTTTGGTTATTAACAATTTACAAAAAAATCACTTTTTAAAGACTAATCCGTTACTGCAAAGGGAACATACGTGCGGCTTTTACCGCACGATGCCACCCTTGGTAAGCTGATTTCATTTCCGGTTGACGATCAGCCATTGGTTGCTTGATATCAGATGCCGTAACATCTGGCAATTGTGCCAAATTCTCCCAGAAGCCAACCCCAAGTCCAGCCAAATAAGCAGCACCAAGGGCCGTTGTTTCAAGTTGTTCTGGACGTCGCACCGGCACGTTAATTAAATCTGCTTGGAATTGATGCAAATAATCATTAGCTGCAGCGCCACCATCAATCACCAAATTAGCAACCTTCAAGTTCGTGTCTTGCTCCATGGCTTCTAACACATCACGCGTTTGATAAGCTAAGGACTCGAGTGTGGCGCGGACAACATCCCCCTTGCTCGTGGCACGGGTCAAACCAAACATGGCCCCACGTGTATTTTGGTCCCAGTAAGGCGCACCAAGGCCCGTGAAGGCCGGCACTAAGAAAATTGGTTCTGGATGTTGCTCACGTGCTAACGTCGCTAAGTCAGCCGTTTCCTTGGCACTATTAATCAATTCTAGGCCATCACGTAACCACTGAATCGCCGCCCCGGCAATAAAGACAGACCCTTCTAATGCATAGGTAACTTCTCCATTCAAGCTGTAGCCAATGGTTGTCAACAAACCATGCTGCGACGTTGAAATGTCCGTGCCAGTGTTCATCACAATAAATGAACCCGTCCCAAAGGTATTCTTCACATCCCCTGGTGTAAACGCCTTATGACCAAAGAGCGCTGCTTGTTGGTCACCGGCAATACCAGCAATTGGCACTTGAATACCGAAAAAGGCATAATCAGCCGTATACCCAAACAATCCCGAAGAGTCTTTCACATCTGGCAACATACTTGCTGGGATATTAAACTTCTCTAACAACTCCGTATCCCATGATAGGGTGTGGATGTTAAACAGCATCGTGCGTGAGGCATTTGAATAGTCCGTTGCATGCACAGCCCCATTCGTCAGCTTATACAATAGCCAAGAATCGATTGTCCCAAACAGCAAATCGCCAGCTTCGGCTCGGTCGCGAGCACCCGGCACATTGTCGAGCAACCACATAATCTTCGTGGCTGAGAAATAGGCGTCAATCCACAAACCTGTCTTCTCATAAACAAAATCAGTTAATCCGGCTGCTTTTAACGATTCAGCAATCGCATCACTTTGCTTTGATTGCCACACAACGGCTGGTGCAATTGGTTCACCCGTAAATCGATCCCAAATAACCGTTGTTTCACGTTGGTTTGTTAGACCGATACCGGCAACTTTATAAGGTGGCACATTGGCCTGAATCACCACTTCAGCCATCACTTGACGCGCATGGTCCCAAATAATCTCCGCATCGTGTTCAACCCAGCCTGGTTGCTTAAAAATTTGTGGCAACTCTTTTTGTGCTGTTGCCACGGCCTTACCATCTGCGTCAAACAAAATCGCGCGAGTACTTGTCGTCCCTTGATCCAACGCCATAATATATTGATCAGCCATACATAGCTCCTAATTATCGTTTTATATCTAACATATTCCCAACAATATGCGAAAAAAGAGGAGTGGTATTTAAATACCACTCCTCTTATTGTACGCAATTACTTTTCAGAACGCAAAGTACCACCGTCCATAAAACGGTCCGCACGCATTTCGTTCACAATCACCTTGATCGCCTCACGTGGGGCACCAGTGTTCTTTTCAACTGCTGCCGTAATATCAGCCATCATTCCCTTTAGTTGCTCATCTGAGCGACCTTCAACCAGTTCTACGTGTACAAAAGGCATTATTCTTTCCTCGTCTCTTCTTTATTACTTATTTAATAGCTTATCAGCCTCGGCGTCCAAATTCAATGCATCCGTAATTTGTGCCTGTGCGGCTAACCGTTCGCGCCTGATTTGGCTTTGCAAATCTTCGTTCCAGAAATTGTTCGATACGTTAACCGTGTTAACAATATTAATAAAGGCGTCTGGGTCTACTGATTTCGTCAAACGTTCCATTTCAGTCAACTCATACCGTGACAATACCATCATCAGCGTTGAGTTTGGCTCACGCGTGTAGGCACCAACAGATGGCAGAATCGTAATACCGCGAATCAAATCTTCTTGCAAGGCCTTGGTCACTTCGTCGGCTCGACGGGTGACGATAAAGGCCGTCAGCTTTTGGTGACGGGTGTGAATCGAATCAACAGCCACTGACGTCGCGTAGATACCAATGATTGTGTACATGGCATTTTGCCAACCAATGAATGAACCCGCAATAACCACGACAAACCCATTAATAAAGAGATTGATAAATCCAATCGACTTTCCGGTTGTCTTCTGTACAATCATGGCAACAATATCCATACCACCAGTTGAGAAGCCCAACTTAAAAGTGATACCAATTGCCACACCCAATAGCAATCCACCAAACAAGCCAGCCAGAATTGGCTCATGTGCCACTAACGTCTGTTTCGGTAAGACAATCTGCATAAACGACGCGAAGAAATTATTCAAAAATGATAGGATCGTAAATTCGCGTCCTGCATAAATCCATCCGGCAATTGCAAGCGGAATATTAACCGCCATGATAATCGCACCAACTTCAACATGAATGCCGAAAACTGCTTTAAAGAATAAACTAAGCAGTTGTGCAACTCCATTAAATCCACCAGAGAAGATGTTATTTGGAATGAAGAAATTATTCATTGAAATCGCCACCAATACTGATGCCGTTACAAATACAATGGCCTTCAAACCATACTCACGTACACGTGCTAATGTCACAAGTGCCGCCTCCTTTTATGTCTTTTCAAAGCGGCCGTTGGATACCCAAATTTCCACTTTATTTCGTCCCTATATTATCACACACATTTTACACTTACACCACAGCAAATGTCAGGTTTTCTCACTAGTTACGCGCAACAAGAAAGCAACCCCTAATCAACCAAAAAACTCCCCTCTATCCAGTCATAAAACCAAACAGAGGGGAGCTTATTATTTAATCATTTAATGATGCTAAGTAACGAATACTCTTTTCCTCATCAAAGTCCTTTTCAGACTTTGAAATAACGATTGATGCAGCTGAATTACCAACAACGTTAACAACCGTTCGGCCCATATCAACCAATCGGTCAATACCAGCAATGAATGCCAAGCCTTGCACCGGCACGCCAATCGTTGACACCGTGGCCAGCAAGACAACGAATGAGGCACCTGGTACACCAGCCATTCCCTTTGAGGTAATCATCAAGACAACCAGCAAAGTCAACTGATGTTCAATCGTCAAGTGAATGCCATAAGCCTGTGCCATGAATAATGCACCCAGCGCTTGATAAATAGCCGATCCATCTAGGTTAAACGTGTACCCCGTTGGCACAACGAATGATACAACACCCTGGCTAACCCCGAACTTTTCCATCTTTGACACAATACGTGGCAACGTTGCTTCTGATGAGGCCGTTGTAAAAGCCAAGATAATCTCTTCTTTTAATACCTTAATCAAGGTAAAGACGTTGACACCAAAGATGTGCAACACCGCACCCAAAACAACCAAAATAAAGAAAATCATCGTTGCATAGGCAATAAAGATAAAGAAGCCTAATGATCCAAGTGAGCTAACCCCCATCTGAGCTACCGTCGCCCCAATCAATGCACCGACACCAATTGGTGCAACTTGCATGACCCAGTTTGTGACTTTAAACATCACTTCAGCAACCGCATCCAAGAAGTCGATAATGATTTGTCCCTTTGGCCCAATGGCAGCCGTTCCTAATCCAAAGAAAACAGAGAAGAAAATAACCTGCAACATCTTATCATTGGCCAACGATCCGAAGAAGTTCGTTGGAATAATGTCCATAACTGTCGACCAGACACCATGGTCACCCGCCGCTTTGGCCGTCGACAAGTACGAACTGATGTTAGATGCTTGCAAATTATGAATATCCACATGCGCCCCCGGTTGGAACACATTTCCGGCAATCATACCAATTAAAATCGCCACCGTTGATAACAATTCAAAGTAGATAATTGTTTTACCACCGATGCGGCCTAATTTATGCATGTCACCCATCTTCGCAATTCCGGCGGTCAAACTTGTCAAAACAATTGGTAACACAACCATTTGAATTAGACCGATGAACATCGTCCCGATATTTTGCATCGCGGTAATCGCCGTCTTATTTTGATAGAAGATAACACCCAAAATAATACCAACGACAAGGCCAAACAAGATGCGCCAACCGAGACCAACACTATGCTTTTCTTTCTTGGTCTTTTTTTCAACCATGAATACTCTACCTATCCCTAACTTTTAAAAATAACACTTGTTCTAGTTTACACTATTTCATAATAAAAAAAAGACTTATTTATGAGTCGAACGCTCATAAATTAATCATTATCTAATGAAACGTTTTACCTAAATAACAGAAAAAGGCTGATTCCAAATGGAATCAGCCTTTTCGAAGCTTAATGACGAAATGTCATTAGGCACGGCGTGCTTCGCGGATACGAGCAGCCTTACCGTGCAATGCACGCAAGTAGTACAACTTAGCGCGACGTACACGACCGTGACGAGTCACTTCAATCTTATCAACACGTGGTGAGTGCAATGGGAAAGTACGCTCAACACCAACACCGTTAGAAATCTTACGAACAGTGTAAGTAGCTTGGATACCAGTACCCTTACGCTTGATAACAACACCTTCAAACAATTGCACACGCTCACGTGAACCTTCAACGATTCGAGCGTATACACGAACTGAATCACCGGCACGGAACTCAGGAATGTCCGTACGCAATTGATCAGCAACCAACTTTTCTAGCAAAGCGTTTTGACGCATATCAAATCTCCTAGTCGATAATCGATACACCACCCGGCCAGCGGATTATCGGGTTTATTTTTGGTGAATAAAACACCAGAAATAATAATATCATCTCTGGTGTTTATAAACAAGTCTTTATATTTCGTTTGCTTCTTCCGCTTTGATTTCCTTTAACAACTGACGCTCTTCTTTAGTAAAGTCATAATCAGTTAGCAAATCAGGCCGGCGCAAGTATGTCCGCCGCAATGCTTCTTTGCGCTTCCATGTCGCAATGTTAGCGTGGTGCCCTGACATCAAGACATCTGGCACCTTCATCCCCCGGAAATCAGCCGGCCGCGTATACTGTGGGTACTCCAATAAGCCCGTTGAAAACGAATCATCAACGGCTGACATTTGGTCACCCAAAGCCTCATCAAGCAAGCGCACCGTCGCATCAATCACGACCATCGCCCCCAGTTCACCACCAGTAAGCACAAAATCACCCAACGAAATTTCGTCAGTCACAAGATTACGAATTCGTTCATCATAGCCCTCGTAGTGACCAGCGATAAAGGTCAAGTGTTCTTCTTGGGCTAATTCTTCAGCCATCGCTTGATTGAAGGTTTTACCAGCCGGATCCATTAGAATCACACGCCCACGTGAACCAGCTTCCGCCTCAATCGCATCCATTGCATCAAAGATTGGCTGTGGCATCAGCAACATGCCTTGGCCGCCACCGTAAATTTCATCATCAACCTTGTTGTGCTTATTGTCAGTATAATCGCGAAAGTCAGTGACCTGAAAGTCAACTAGGCCCCGTTCAATCGTTTTACCAATAATTGATTCACGCATCGGCGTAAACATATTTGGGAATAGACTTAATACATCAATGCGCATGGTTAAATTTCCTCTAACATATCAACCTTGGCTACCCCAGCATCCAAGTCGATTTCCGTGACAACATTTTCAATATATGGAATGAACAAATCATCCTGGCCCTTAGCCTTAACCACCCACACATCATTGGCAGGCAATTCCATAATTTCAGCAACCTTGCCCAAAACTTGACCAGTTGCATTATCAATGACATCTAAGCCCACAATTTCATGGTAGTAAAATTCATCTTCTGCTAAATCTTGTAGTGCCTCTTCAGGCACCATCAAATCGTGCGTCTTGTATTGCTCAACCAAATTGATATTTTGCAAATCCTTAAATGACAACAACACAAATTGCTTGTGATTACGCACCGTTGCAATCTCAACTTCAACAGGTGACTTGCCATCAATAATCAACTTATTTCCCTTTGCAAAACGCTCTTCTGGAAAGTCAGTCGTGGCGATGACACGGACTTCACCACGAATGCCGTGGGTGTTCACAATTGTGCCTACTTTATACAAAGCCATATTTTTTGTATCCTCTTAAGTTTATTCAGTTTCACGCGTATCGTGAAAAATTTCAGTTAATTTGCTAACTTCTAGTATACCGTAAATATTGTCCCAACTAAACAAGAATTATCTGAGTAACTTTGATACACTTAAGGCATCAAGATTGGGGGATAAAAACATGAGTATTACTGTCTATATGGTTCGACACGGGCAAACCTATTTAAACAAATATCGACGCATGCAAGGCTGGACAAATGCACCGCTAACCGAAAAAGGAATCGCGGATGGCCAGGCAGCCGGCGAACGGTTACGCTATGTGCATTTTGATGGGGCCTATTCGTCTGATTTAGCGCGGGCCGCTGAGACAGCGCGGTTTGTTTTAGACGCGAACCTCACCTCAGACAGCCAAGACTTGGTCGAGTTACCCGACTTCCGAGAACAATTTTTCGGTTCGTTCGATGGTCTGACAGGGGTTGAAGCTGGTGAAGCCCTCGCCGGCGTACTTGGCTTACCTGCCGATACAACCTATGGCGATTTAATCGGATCACTTGACGGTGATCAACTGATGGATGCCTTTCGTCAAGCTGACCCAGCCGGGGATGCTGAAGATAGCCAGATGTTCTGGTCGCGCCTAAATAACGGGTTAGACACCTTGCTAACAAAGCATCAAGATGGTGATCGCGTGCTACTAGTCGTCCATGGAATCTTACTGATTAATTTGGTTAATCGCTTTGCCGGGGATGCTTACAAGGGTATTGAACCAGAAAACGGTTCCATTACGACTTGGCAACTTGATGAAAACGGTTTGCAGCTGGAAACCTTCAACGATACAACCACTGAATGGTAACAAAAAAAGAAGCACCGCGGTGCTTCTTTTTTTATGCCTAAACATCATCGTCGTCATGATGTTTGGGCTGCGCTTGGTCTGCTTTGTATGACTGATACGCTTTATAGCTCAAATAACCTACGATAATGATCGCAAGTGCTAATAGAATTCGGAAGATAAAGAAGCCCATGCTTAGTTCCCCTTCGCATCAACCATCGCATCATTCGTTTGCACCGTTACCCAGCCGTGCTTCAAACGTGCTTGCGCTTCCATGTAGGCAATCGTTTGGTCATTAATTGACGCGTTAATTTTATTATTTGCTTCCGCTTCAGCATTCGCTGCTGTAATCTTGGCATCGGCGTCAGCCTTAGCCTGCGTTTCCTTCGTCTTAGCTTCTAGTTCGGCCTTCTTATTATCTTGACCAGCCTTAATAATGTCATCAATTGACTTTTGGGTTTGTTCATCAATTGACGGCGTTCCAAATGACAAATCTTCGACAACAAAGCCGTATGGTTCAGCGGCTTGTTGGAAACTCTTCAAAATACCAGCTTGCGCCTTAGTTGAATCTGTTCCAACCACTTCCAGCAACGTAAACTTTGCCATTGATTCACGCGAGGCCTTTTGCAATTTTTGCGCTAGCCAGCCGGTTTCAATGGCATGGATATCTGCAGAACCGAACTTCTTATAGATTGCCACCGCTTTCGATGGATCAACGTGGTATGAATAACTAATTTTGACGTCCGTTTTCTTACCATCCGATGTTGCCACTGCAACTCGTTGCTTAATCGATTGTGTCTTAATCGGATACTGCGTGACATAGTCTAGTCCCACGAAGTGAATCCCTTGTGACAATGCCTTATCACGGACACCGCCAGAAATCGCATACCGAATCCCGACATTTCCATTTTCCACGCGGTCAAAAAACTTGAACCCACCCAAGATGGCTAAAATGACAACAACAACCCCTAATCCAATAAACTTAACTTGTTTACCCATGCAACCCCCGTATTATTTATGCTAAAAGAAATTTTTAGTTACAAGAAATAGTTTATCGTACTTTTGCAGTCCTGAACAGAGGAAAAAAATAAGTCGTTACAACCAACTTGGCTATAACGACTTCATCTTGTTACTTTTTAAATTCACGGCGCGCTTGCACCCGCGCGACAATTATCGAGGCTGCAATCGCCACCACCAATAAACTCACAATCACAATTAACGAAGCTATGTTTGAGATTTCGAATGACCACCCAAACATATTACCACCTTCATTAATCAACATCTTCGCGCCGATAAATGCCAGAACAATTGCCAACGCATACTTAATGTAACGGAACATCGGCAATAATTTCGATAAGGCAAAGTATAGCGAACGTAGCCCCATGATGGCGAAAATGTTCGACGTCACGACGATAAACGTATCCGTCGTCACTGCTAAGACCGCTGGAATTGAATCAACAGCAAACAATAAATCTGAGGCTTCGATAAAAATCAAAGCGATTAAAAATTGTGTTGCATACCGTTTGCCATTTTCCTTCACGATAAAATGAGGCTCGGTAACGTCATCCTTAATCGGCAAAACCTTGCGTAGCCACTTAATAATTGGGCTGTCATCCAAATTTTGATTGGCCTCTTTTTCAAACAGCATTTTCAGCCCCGTGTAAACCAAGAAAACACCGAAAATATACATTAACCACTCAAAACGATGCAGCAAGGCCGCCCCACCTAAAATAAAGAGCACACGCATCACCAAGGCACCAAAGACACCCCAGAACAAAATCCGGTGTTGGTACTTTGATGCGATGCCAAAAAAGCTAAAGACCAAGATGAAGATAAACAAATTATCTACACTTAGTGATTCTTCCAATAGATATCCCGTTACGAAATCTATCGCATGATTAGCCCCTGCAAATAGCCAAATACCAACGGCAAAGACAAAGGCCAATCCTACCCAGATACCAGTCATTAATAACGACTTTTTGAATGATGGTGTCACATTTTCTTTATTAAAGACACCCAAATCCAGCGCCAGCATGACCACCACAAAGGCAAAAAATGCGACCCAGATCCATAAACTAACTTCCATGAATGTTTAGCTTCTTTCTATTAAGGTTAATAGACATAACCCGTCTACTTTCAATATGCAATGATAGTCATCTCAGTCACAAAATGCAAACACTAGCCCTAGTTCGTAACGCGACTATAACCATTTCACCGCAGAAAAAAGAGCCAACCCGGATAGGTTGGCTCTTTTAAGAAATTCAAAACTGAATCCCCAAATTACTTTGAGAACTTAGCTTCGTGGAACTTCTTCATGATGCCTGCGTTAGACAACAAGTTCTTTACAGTATCTGATGGTTGAGCACCGTTGTTCAACCATGACAATACCAATTCTTCGTTCAACTTAACTTCGGCAGGCTCAACCAATGGGTTGTACGTACCAACAGTTTCGATGAATCGACCATCACGTGGTGAACGTGAGTCAGCAACTACCACACGGTAGAATGGGCGCTTCTTTGAACCCATGCGCTTCAAACGAATCTTAACAGCCATGTTTATTTTCCTCCAGTTGTTTTTCTACAAGTAATAATATACCAAATAACCAACTGCCTGTAAAGTGTTTTTCCTTTACACGTTGAAAATTATTCAAATGCAACGTTTTTAGCGGGGTTTTGGTATATTATCGCTCACATAAATTTATATTTTAGCGCATTCCTAACAAAAACAAAACCAGAATGACGAATTCTGGTTTTGCTAAGTTAGTTTAATTTGTTCACATAGTTGTTTATAGGCCACCGTCTGATGTAAGTTTTGGTAGGCCTGACCAACATTGACTTTAGTCGTTTCTTTTGTGATTGGATTATAAACCAATCGATCGTAACCGGAAATAATGGACACGACTGCTAACACCTCATCCGTGGCTGCAATCATAACATCGGTATCACCATTTCCCTGCCCCCTTATAATCAGAGTTTGACCGATTGGTAGTTCGATATCACTCGCTAACATAATCAAAGCCATACGCTCTTCAACCGTTAAATGGGTAATAGCCGGATCAGCCGTCATCTTACTGACTTGACTCATCGTAGCTGATTGCGTCGTTTGATTTTTGGCGTGCTGGCGAGCCTGTTCAGATGCTGTACGTGATGCTGAAATTTCTTTGGCAACCGATAACGAACGGGCCACCGCCGCATCTTCAACTTGACGCTGATGTGTCCAAACTTGCATCGTCAGTGCCACACCTAATAAACCAATAATAAAACCAAAACCGGTAAACGTCAGTATCCGCTTATGTCGTTGTCTCATTAAGCGCCTACCTCCATCTTACTCAGCTACAACTGGTTCCGCAGTAACCTTCGTCGTCGACACAGTCGTGACGATATGCGTATCCCGTTGCGCGAGCGACTGTTCGGCGTTAGCTGTCGTCTCCAACGCCGTAACTAAACCTGCTAACAAAAGCAACCCAAAAACCAATACCAACAACTTTGCCGTGATGCGTGTTCGCTTCATTCTCGTTACTCGTGATTCCATACGTCATATCCTCCTTAAATGTGTCCTTTTCTTATTGTTACATTTAGTTTACAACAAGTTATCGAATATTACTTTAAACAAAAGTTAAGGTCACGTCAAGAATATATGAAGTTTTGAAAACGCTTACAGAAAAAAGAACTCACTCACTGTTCGTACCAAAGTTTTCCAACAGCAAATGAGTTCCTCTTATGGACAAAGAGCCCGAACAAGTCACCGTCGCGACTATTCAGGCTCTTTGCATATTGTGATCACAACAAGTGAAACGCCCCCGTGCACAGGCTTGTTTCGATGCTAGCAGGTGATCGATGGTTATATTATGGCAGGTTAACTTGAGGAATTTGTTAAAAATCTGTAAATTAAAAACGCCATTCACCATCGAATGACGCTTTTAAGCTTATTTTTGCTTACGCTTCGCTAACATTTGTTCACGGAGCATTGCAACTTTATCGGCCTTTGACACAGCACCTTTCTTTTCTGACTGGTACTTAACGTTCATAGCCTTTGTCTTATCATCTAGTAAATAACGACCCATAATTTTAACGACGCTTCTTCTTGTTTTTTTGAATCTTGCGAGCCATTTGCTTCATCGCCATGTTGGCCATCTTGCCCTTAATACCGCCGCCCATTCCAGGGAAGCCACCAGGCATACCGGGCATGTTGCCACCACCCATCGCATTCATCATTTGTTCCATACCGCCCATGTTACCATTCATCATCCCGCTCATCATCTTCTTCATCTCGTTGAATTGCTTGATCATGCGGTTAACTTCGACAATTGGACGTCCGGCACCCGCTGCCAAACGGCGACGGCGTGACGGATTCAACAAATCTGGATTTTCACGTTCGGCTGGTGTCATTGACATCACAATGGCCTTCAAATGGGCCATATCCTTTGGATCAACCTTAACGTTAGCCAAGGCTGGATTATTTGCCATCCCCGGAATCATCTTCAATAAATCTTCAATTGGACCCATGTTTTGCACTTGGTCCATTTGATCAATGAAGTCATTGAAGTCAAATGTGTTTGACTTCATCTTTTCCATCGTCTCAGCAGCTTGCTTCTCATCAAAGTCCTTTTGGGCCTTCTCAATCAACGTTAGCAAGTCACCCATACCCAAGATACGGCTAGCCATACGGTCTGGATAGAAAATATCCAAATCCGTCATCTTTTCACCTTGTCCGACGAACTTAATTGGCTTACCCGTTACAGCACGAATTGACAAAGCTGCTCCACCACGGGTATCACCATCCAACTTAGTCAGGACGACACCGGTAACGTCTAACCGCTCATTAAAGCCTTCAGCCGTTTCAACAGCGTTTTGTCCAGTCATGGCATCGACAACCAGTAGGATTTCATCTGGTTGTGCAATTTCCTTAACATCAGCCAATTCTTGCATTAAGGCTTCGTCAATTTGTAGACGACCAGCCGCGTCAATGAAGACATAGTCTGACTTCAATTCCGCTGCCTTAGCTAACCCTTGGCGAACAATATCACGTGGGTCTGCATCAGTCCCCATCTCAAAGACCGGCACATCAATTTGCTCACCCAATGTCTTCAACTGATCAATGGCCGCTGGACGATAAACGTCGGCCGCAATCATCAATGGTCGGGCGTTCTGCTCAGACTTCAACTTCAAGGCCAGCTTACCAGCCGTCGTCGTCTTACCAGCACCTTGCAAACCAACCATCATGATAACCGTTGGAATCTTGTCAGAAACGTTCAATGGCACCTCTGACTCACCCATCATCGCCGTCAATTCATCGTTAACGATTGAGACGATTTGTTGGGCAGGATTCAATCCTTCCAACACCTTGGCACCAGCCGCCTTTTCACGAACGTTACGGACAAAGTCCTTAACAACCGTAAAGTTAACGTCGGCTTCCAACAATGCCAAACGAATCTCACGCATCGTCTCGCGTAAGTCCGCATCTGTCACCTTCCCCTTACGACGCAACCCGCTCAAAGCGTTTTGCAATCGCTCAGTCAAACCTTCAAAGGCCATGCTTTACTCCTCTTCTAATGTCACCAGACGTTCAGCTAATCGCGTTAGCTCAGCGTCATTGGGATACTTTTCTTGAATATAATCATTTAATTGCGCGGCCACACTTTGTCGTTGCAAATAATCTGCAAACAAGTGGAGCTTTGCTTCGTAATCTTCCAATAACTGGGTACTACGCTTTAAATTATCATACACGGCTTGGCGTGATACCTCAAATTCTTCGGCAATTTCGCCAAGTGAGTAATCATCCGCGTAGTACAATTGCAAGTAATCATTTTGCTTTGACGTCAGTAACGGTTGATAGAAATCAAACAAGGCATTCAAGCGCGTGTTTTTCTCTAATTCCATTACTTGTCATCTCCAATCAATAGGCTACCAAACAAGCTCTTAGCGAAATCATCCGCATCAAATGGCTGTAAGTCACCAACCTGTTCACCCAAACCAACCCACTTAACTGGCAGGTGTAGCTCGTTACGAATTGGCAAGATAATACCACCCTTGGCAGTTCCGTCAAGTTTCGTCAAAACAATTCCCGTCACATCTGTCGAGTCCTTAAACAGACGTGCTTGTTGGAGCGCGTTCTGACCAGTAGTTGCATCCAAAGCCAACAACACTTCCTGCGGTTCGTTTGGCAGCTCACGCGTAATAATACGCTTCATCTTCGCCAATTCTTGCATCAAATTAACATTATTTTGCAAACGGCCAGCCGTATCGACGAAGAGAATATCCGCGTTAGTTTCAATCGCCGTCTTCACACCGTCATAGACCACCGATGCTGGGTCAGCGTTAGCAGCGCCAGCCACAACCGGAATACCATTGCGCTCACCCCAGGCTTGCAATTGTTGCGTGGCACCGGCACGGAACGTGTCCGCCGCCGCTAGCACAACCTGCTTACCTTCAGCCTTGTATCGTGCTGACATCTTACCGATTGTCGTTGTCTTACCAACCCCATTAACCCCAACAAACAAAATCACTGTTGGTCCCTCAGGTGCAAAATGCATTGACGCATCTTCGTTAACGCCTTGGCTACGGTAGTGTTCAACCAACTTATCAATAATGACGCGTGAAATGTCAGCCTTGCTTTTCGCATTTTGTAGCTTAACTTCATTGCGCAACTCATCCGTTAATTGCAACGCTGTTTGCGCGCCAACATCGGCACCAATCAGTGTTTCTTCAAGTTCTTCAAAGAAATCCTCATCAACTGATCGGAAGTTCGCCATAAACGCATTCCAACGTTCAGACCACGTCTTCCGTGTTTTCGTCAAACCTTCATCCAAGTTCGTCTCTGATGTTACCGCTGTTTCTGTTTCTGTTTCTGTTTCTGTTTCTGTTTCTGTTTCTGTTTCTGTTTCTACAGTCTCAACAACTTCAGCAACTGGTGCAACGTCCTCGGCAACGATATGGCTTGGTACTTGAATTTCAACTGCCTCACCAGGTGTTGGTTGTAACACTTCCGCGGCGAGAACTGTTGGTTCAACAGGTGCCTCGCTATTTTCCCATGTCTGTGGGTAAAGCACTTCCACAACAACCTTTGGCGCTGCTGGCTTTTTCTTAAAAAAATCAAACAATCCCATTGTTTTATCCCCATTAATTTTCTGATGTCATCTCATCGAGTGCCATCAAGTTTACTGAAACCATCGTTGAAACACCTGGTTCTTGCATTGTCACCCCATACAGAACGTCGGCATTTGTCATTGTTCCCTTACGGTGCGTAATTACAATAAACTGTGTCCGATCATTCACATCATGCAAATAACGTGAGAATCGATCAACGTTCGCTTCATCCAACGCCGCTTCAGTCTCATCAAGTACCGCAAATGGTACGGGCCGGACCTCCAAAATAGCAAAAAGCAAGCTGATTGCTGTCAACGCCTTTTCACCACCCGACAACAAACTCATTTGTTGGAATTTTTTGCCAGGGGGCTGGGCCTTAATATCAACCCCAGTTGTTAGCAAATTCGTCGGATCCGTCAGTTCTAACTTTGCCTGACCGCCCCCAAACATCTTAACGAAAATGCCAGCAAAATGTTCTGCAACAGCGTCAAACGTTTCCTTGAAGCGGGTTTCGACTTCTTCATCCATTTCCGACATCGTTTGGCGTAAGTTATCCCGGGCCGCAACCAGGTCATCTTGTTGCTGCGTCAAGAAATCAAAACGTTCTTTCACTTCCACATATTCATCAATCGCCGTTAAATTAACGTTGCCAATTTCTGACAAAGTCACCTTCAACGCCTGTAATTCCGTTCGGATATCTGCAATTGGCATTACCGACAGCTGCGACTTGGCGTATTCGAACGACGTATCATATGTTTCTTCCAAAGTCCGTTCACCGGCTTGAATGGCACTACGTAATTCACCCTGTCGACCGCTCAAACGGCTCAAACTTGTCATCGCTTCAGTTTGTGCTTCTTGCGCTTGCACAAGCTCGCCTTCAGCTAAGGCGATTTCTTGTCGCAATTCCTCTAACTCAGTTGCCAAATCTGTCAACTCGTCTTCGGTTGCTTCCTTATCCGCCAACGTACCAGTTAAGTCGTTAGCCAGTCGTTGTTGGACATCACCCTGATCCGCCGTCAAATCAGTCATCTGCTGCTGATAAGCTGCTAAGCGCTGTTCTTCCGCCTGAATTTGTTCCACAACATCTTCGTGACGAACAGAAGCCGCTTGCACATTAGCTTGAGCTGTGGCGAGTTGTGCTTGCAAAGCCGTCAATTCTTGATCAACTGTCGCCATTTTGTCGCTCAACGTCGTTTGCTCAGCCAATAAACTCGTTAACTGGGCCTGCTGGGCTGCTTGTTGCTCAGACAACGTCGCAATGTCGTGCTGATTGTCAGCCACCAATGACGCATGGTCAACCGTACCTGATGATGACACACTGAATTCATATGTTAAGGCCGACTTTTCTTTTTGTGCTTGGGCCAAGCGTTCTTCAGCCACCTGTAATTGTGCCGTCGCTGCCTGTGCCGCTTCATTAGCCACTAACACCTGAGCTTGCGCCTCGCCAAAGGCCGTCGTTGTTGCTTTCAGTTCGTCATCTAACTCACGAACCTGTCGTTCCAACTGTTCCGTTTGCGTGTGCAACGTCGCAACCTGTGCCGTCAATGATTCCACTTCACTTTGTTGTGACAACAAACCATTACCTTGATTACGACTGGCACCACCAGTCATCGACCCACCTGCGTTCATGACTTGCCCATCAAGGGTCACAATCCGAACGCGATGTTGTAAGGCGCGCGCCATGGGCACAGCCTCATCCATGTTCGTGACAATGACAGTTGTCCCGAGCAAACTTTGTACAACAGGGCGATACGCACTATCTGTCTTCACTAAATCTGCTGCGACACCAACAAAGCCAGCTTGGCCTTGGGCAGTCTGAATTTGTGCCGGTTGTAGCTCGCGTTTGCGAATCGTTGTTAATGGCAAAAATGTCACACGCCCCAACCGGTGCTGCGTCAAATAACTAATCGCCGTCTTACCAACTTGTTCATCCGCAACAACCACGTTTTGTAAAGCACCACCCAACGCCGTTTCGATGGCCGTTTGATGCGTTGACGCAACTGAAATTAACTCAGCCAGTACACCGTGAATGCCGGGAAAATTCTCTTTGGCCTTCATGAGGTTACGCACACCTTGGAAATAACCCTCATAATTTTCAGATAGACGACTCAACGACTGCAAACGCGTTGACAGTCGCTGATCCTCTTCCATCTTGCTAAACCATTCTTGGCGGCGGGCTTGACTTTGTTCCTCTAACTGTTTACCCAACTGTTGCAAGCGCGTAAATTCAGCTTGCGCACTCGCCAAAGTGGCCGTCGTTTCAGCTACGGCGGTTTGTGCCGTTGCGACCGTGGCTTCGGCATTAGTCATTTGTAACGTTAATTGATTCTGACGTTGCGCCAACCGCTCGCTCTCAGCGTCATTCCGCTCATTTTCTTGCGCTAAGAATTGCTGTTGATTTTTAGCGGTCGTTAACAATTGCATCGTCTCAACTAACGTTGCCCGTAATTGTTCAATATCCGTCGTTACCTGAGTCAACTGTTGGCGGGGGTGTGACGCCTGTAACGTCGCAATGTTGGCTTCTAGTGTTGTTACCTGGTCAGCCGCCGCCGTCATCGTTTCCTGACGGTTCGCCGCCGTTACGCGTAGTTCCGTCAAGCGGTCTTCAACTTGGGCCAATTGTGCTTCCAGTTCACGGGTCACATTTGATCGATTGGTAGAACGCTCAGCCTGCAATTTTTGTTCCCCAACCAATTGTTCCGCACGCGTCGTCAATCGCAATAATTCAGCTTGTGCTTGTTGCTGCTTTTCTTCAGCTTCTGTCCGAGCTTGCTTCATCGCTGCTAACGCGTCAGTATGCGTCTTAACCGATTCCGCATGTGTTTCATTCTCATCCTCAGCCCGACTTAATTGGGCCTTGATATCTGCTTGCTCAGTGTACCAGTCCGTTAATTCCAAGACTAAGCGTGATTGATCTAACTGATCAAACCGTGCTTTGGTCGTCAAATACGTCTGTGCCTTTGCCGATTGCTCAGCTAATGGGGTCACGCGATTTTCCAACTCGTACAAAATATCTTGCACCCGGTTTAAGTTATCTTGCACACCAGTCAGCTCTTTTTCAGCCTTGTCCTTATTTTGTTTATACTTATAAACCCCAGCCACATCTTCAATGATTGACCGACGCTCCTCTGGTTTCGCACTGAAGATACTTTCAACACGCCCTTGTGAAATAATTGAAAAGCTTTCGCGTCCCAACCCAGAATCCATAAACAATTCATGAATATCTTTCAAGCGAACCGTTGTCCCATTAATTTGGTACTTTGAATCGCCATTCCGATATAAGGCACGCGTAATCCGAATCTCAGAGTAGTCGGAGTTCAAATAACGATCGGTATTATCGAATGTGATTGAAACTTCAGCGCGATTCAGTGGCGCACGCTGTGATGTCCCGCCGAAAATCACGTCCGACATTTTGTCACCACGTAGCCCTTTGGCGGATTGTTCACCCATTACCCAGCGAATGGCTTCGATAATATTTGATTTACCGGAACCATTTGGTCCTACAACTCCAGTGATACCTGGCATAAATTCTATCTTGGTGCGATCAGCAAATGACTTAAAGCCGCTAATCTCCAATGTTTTTAGTTTCATACCAATTCCCTAGTTTTTCGTCAATGTTTGGTATGCTGCCCGTGCAGCTACCTTTTCTGCTTCCTTTGTTGATTTTCCTTCGCCTGTTGCCAATACTTGATCATTCACGGCAACCTGCACTGTAAAAATTTGTTCATTATTTTCGACAGGTCGCTCGCCTAACTTGGTGTACGTAATTTTGACACTACCATGACGTTGCAAGTGCTCCTGCAATTTTGATTTGTAATCCACGAAACGATCGTAGAATCCTTCATCAATCTTGTTAAACATGATGTCACCTAGGAAATGCATCACGACATCTTGACCTTGATCCAAGAATAATGCACCGATAAATGCTTCCCATAAGTCTTCTAACAGTGAATCACGATTACGGGCGCCCGATAATTCCTCACCACGGCCCAATTGCACATATTGATCGAGATGCAACTCACGTGACAAAGCTGCAAACGCCCGGGTTTGGACCATCGAAATCCGCAACTCTGTCAATCGACCTTCATCCCACTCTGGGTAACGCTTAAATAGATAGACGGCGGTTGATTGTTGCATCACGGCGTCACCTAAAAATTCAAGACGTTGGTAATCATTTCCCGTGTAGTTTGGATGTTCATTAATATAATTGGCTTGCGTTAATGCCTCCTCCAACAATGACACATCGTTAAAGTGGATATTATAGGATAATGCAAGTTCTGCTTGTAGTTGTTTAAACATAAGACTTCCTTTCTAGATATACTGTTTAATTATACCAGAGAAAACCGTGTTATATTACGGTTCTTCAGAGTTTGTTAACCAGCGCACGCAAATTTTCCCAACACACAAAAATCCCAGCAACTGCTAAACCACGATGGCTACATTGCTGGGATTTATGATTAATTTTTAACTATTAGTTAAACGCGTGCGGCAATATAATCTACCGTGTCGTTGATGGTAATCAACTTTTCAGCGTCTTCGTCAGAGATTTCTGCACCAAATTCGTCTTCCATCTCCAATACCAATTCAACAAAATCAATTGAATCGGCATCGATGTCTGTCAAAAAGTTTAATTCACCAGTCACCTTAGCTGGGTCCAACTCAAAGTGGTCCGCAACTAGTTCAATGACCTTGTTTAAGATTTCTTGTCGTTCCATGATTCCGTTTCCTATTCGAATATTTAACTCTACCTAGTTTAACGCTATTCAGCGGCGCCGTCCACATCATTCTCTGGACGTGCAGCCAAATCTTCCTTGTGATCGGCAACAAACGCTTGCACCTTGGCCACCAAATCAGCTTCTAGCATTGTGTGAATTTGCTTCATCGTGTTTGCAACTGCATCTGGTCCAGCAGAACCGTGCGTCTTAACAACCGGTGCGTTAACCCCGATAACAACGGCGCCACCGTGCTGTGAGTAGTCCAACTTTGCTTGAACGCCCTTCAACGCAGGCTTCAACATCGCACCAGCCATCTTTGTCTTAAGACTACCATTCATAATCGTATCCTTAAGCAACTTCAACAATGACAAGGCCGTTCCTTCAATTGACTTCAACGTGGCATTCCCTGAGAAACCATCGGCAATCACAACATCAGCAGGTCCTTGCAAAACTTCACGTGCTTCAACATTACCCACGAAGTTCAACAAATTGTGTTCAGAACCATAACGCAACAATTGGTGCGCTTCCTTGTGGACTTGGTCACCCTTGTCTTCTTCAGTTCCGTTGTTCAACAACCCAACACGTGGGGCATCATAACCCAAGATCTCGTGTGCGTAGAATGAACCCAAAATACCGTATTGGTACAAGTGTGCCGGACGATTTTCCGCATTGGCACCCATATCCATCATCACGAAAGCATCGTGCGGACCATCAAACGCTGGCAAAGCCGTCATCAAAGCTGGACGATCAATTCCCTTGATTCGGCCAACAATGAAGATACCGGCAGCCAACAAGGCACCCGTGTTACCGGCTGAGAAAATGGCATCCGCGTCACCGTTCTTAACCGCTTGCGCGGCCAAAACTAATGAACTTTGCTTCTTGCGACGAATTGACTTCACTGGCTCATCAGCCATCGCAATGACTTCATCTGCTTGCACCAAAGTCAAGCGCTCTTCATTCTTAACGAAAGGCTTCACCTTGTCCAATTGACCAAACAACAAAAACTCTGTGTCAGGCATTTGGTCACGCGCTAGCTCAACACCAGCAACGATTGCTTCTGGGGCGTTATCCCCTCCCATTGCATCAATGGCAATCTTAAACATAATTACATTTCCTCTCGGATTCAAAAAATAACTTAAATAAATGCTAGAACAAATCTAACATACTTTTAGGACTGGGTAAAAGTAAAAGGCGCCAATTTTTTAATCAAAATTACGATAACGAGCCATGGTTTCTGACAGCATATCCGCCAGTGGTGCTAGCTCAGGGTCTTTGTCCCAATCCGGTTTTGACACAATTTCAATGGCTTCTTCTTGCGCCACCGTCATCATCGCCAAATCCGCAATCGGGTCACCGACGCGGAACTCTGGCACACCAGATTGACGATTACCTAAGATGTCACCGGCACCACGTAACTCCAAATCCTTTTGTGCCAAGACAAATCCGTCCGTCGTGGCAACCATCGCTTCCATGCGATCAATACCATATTGCGTCTTTGGATCACTAATTAAGAACGTATAGGATTGGCGACTTCCTCGACCAACACGACCACGCAATTGGTGAAGTTGTGATAGTCCAAAACGATCAGCATCCAAAATAAGCATCACCGTCGAATTTGGCACATCCACACCGACTTCAATAACCGTTGTAGAAACTAACACTTGGAACTCATTTGCCTTAAAAGCCGCCATGACATCTTCTTTTTCTTGATTCGATAGCCGACCATGTAACAAACCGACCCGATACGTGGGTGCGAAATATTCCGACAACTCAGCATAGACAGCTTCGGCATTTTGGACATCGAGTGTTTCGGACTCCTCAATCAACGGCGTCACAACGTATGCCTGCGCGCCTTCCTGGAGTTGGGACCTAATAAAGGCAATTGTTTTTTCCATCTCATTACTACGCAACCAATACGTCTTAATTTGTTTACGACCGGCTGGTAATTGATCAATGATCGACACGTCCATTTCGCCGTACGCTGTGATAGCTAACGTTCGTGGAATTGGCGTGGCTGTCATCGCTAAGATATCCGGATTCATACCGATTTCTCGAAGTGTCGCGCGCTGTTGCACACCGAACCGATGCTGCTCATCGATAACCGCTAACCCAAGATTACGGAACGCAATATCAGGTTGAATCAACGCATGTGTGCCAATCAAAATATCCACTTCGCCGTTTGCAACATCTTCCAAAATTTGGCGTCGAGCCGCTGTTTTTGTTGAACCCGTTAACAACTCAACTCGCACTTTATCTGGATCAAAAAAGTTGCCAATTGTTTTAGCGTGTTGCTGGGCCAAAATTTCAGTTGGGGCCATTAAAGTTGCCTGCATCCCAGCGGTAATGGCGGCATACATGGCCAACGCAGCCACAACCGTTTTTCCAGACCCTACATCTCCTTGCAAAAGACGATTCATATGAATTGGGCGTCGCATGTCACGCACGATTTCATTCACGACGCGTTTTTGCGCATCCGTGAGTTCAAACGGCAATGTGGCAATAAACGCCTTCAATTCATCATTGTTGAAATTAATTGACCGACCACGATTATCACGATCCATTGACTTAATCACTTGCAGACGCATTTGAAAAACGAAAAATTCCTCAAACGACGCGCTACGCCGTGCTTCGGTCGCAACTTGGCCATCCGTTGGTGCATGCATCCCAAAGACTGTATCGTGGTGGTTCATCAACTTATAACGTGTTCGTAAATAAGCAGGCACGATATCCGTCCGTAACAGTTCGCCATACTTGCCCAATGCTTGAATAATTAAATCTTTAATTGTCTTTGCTTTGATTTCTTTTGAAGATGGATAAACGGCTTCCATCTCATCATCGCCATTTCGCGACATTAACTTAATGCCAGACATGCCTTGCCGTGTCTTGTCGTAGGTACCGTGGACGGCCACTTCCTGACCAAGCTCCAAGTTTTTCCCTACCCATGGTTGATTAAAAAATGACACCATAATCGTGTCATGTTCCACTGTCAACCGGAAACTAGTCCGTGTTTTCTTATACCCGAAGCGATTAACCACGGGTGGTGACGTGATAACGCCCTTAAACGTTACCTTCTCACCGTCTTGCGTTTCAGCAGGCGTTTTCATCGCTAAGTCGTTATAGCGCATTGGATAGTAGCCGAGTAAGTCATCGATTGTGTAGATACCAAGTTTATTGAGTGCTTGAACCCGCTTTGGTCCAACACCATCGAGATCATCGACTAAATCTAATAAACTAGCCAAGTTAAACACCTCCCTTTCTGAGGTATCATTATAACGCAAAATTAGGTTTTACTGAACAAAAATAATGTGTACTTTGGTTGTGGTGGCGGTCGACGCGTTGCGTCGAGACATGGTGGGTGGGGCGTGACTACGCCAAAGATTGGTCGGGGTAAACTCCGCCGGCGCGAGCACCGGCTAGTGCCCAAATAATTGCGCGAAGAGTCAAGGTCCGTAACGTCTTATCTAACCGGCGGTCGGCCGAACT
>ERZ894226.487-NODE-487-length-23549-cov-7.430919_pt1 | contig 23549 bp, 22 predicted proteins | sample MGYA00380294_ERZ894226 | MGnify/ENA primary metagenome ERZ894226 (study PRJEB32331, sample SAMN06328434) | human gut metagenome | biome: human gut microbiome; feature: stool | host: Homo sapiens | collected 2014-10-29 ... | reverse complement strand
TAGTAACATACTATATTAAATAGAAGCCAAACAGTTTTGGCAATAAAAGAGCCTTATAAGGAGATAAAATTATGGCAAGAAAGATTGGTTTTAAGCGTGCCTTCATTGGTTTGATTGATGATGACACAGAACTATTGATTAAGGGTGATGAAGGATTGAATGAATCTGGTATTTTTGAGGTTAATGCTCAAACTTCTTTGGGTACTATTCAAGCCGCAATTACTGGATTGGCACCAACTTCAACTAAGATTTGGGGTTCTAACCAAAACGTTGACGTTGCTCAACAAGGTGTTGGTAACGCTCAAATGACATTTAGTGCTAACGATTTGCCTGCTGAAATTGTTTACAAGTTGGCAGGTATGAAGCAAGATGAAGCAACTAAGAGCTGGTATTTGGACGCAAACACACGTCCACCAAAGGCTGCTGTTATCTTGGAATCACAAGACTCAAAGGGTCGTCCAATTTACTTTGGTATGGCTAAGGGTACTTTTGGTCCAGAAGAAGTTACGTTGAACACGAACACTGAAACACAAGCAATCACGACTGATTCTTTGACTTTCTCTGCATTGCAACGCAAGAGCGATTCAAAGGTACACTTGGCATGGTTGCCTGAGGATAACCCAGCAATTGCTGATGTTTTGAAGGCTGTGTTCCCAGAAACGCGCCCGTAACAAGCACTACCGTTAAGCCAACAACGACAACAACAACGGTAGTGCCTACAACTACAACGACTACAACTAATTAGTCTGGTTGTATGTTTTACAGGGGGAAACCCCTGATACATATATTTATTATATACAAATGGAGGAAAATATTATGGCATTTTCAATTAAGATTAAGGAATTGGGCATGACTAAGCCTGTTGAGATTAAGGTATCAAACAAGGTTTTGAAGAATACTTTGAAGTTGCAAAATGAAATTGCTTCTTCACAAGAAAAGATTGCCAATGGTGAGGTTGATGTAGTTTTTGCAACCATGATTGATTTGATTGATATTAAGAAGGAATTTATCAAGGAAGTCCTACGACTAACCGACACGCAAGCTGATAAGTTTGATGAGTTGACCGTTGAAGAGGGTGATGATATTGTTGCTGAGATTACTTCAAAGGTATTGGGACTTGATGAAATTCAAGAAGAGTCAGATGAAGAGGGAAAAGATTAAGCCCCGATGAAATGTTAGAAGATATTTATTATCTTCAAAACACTCTCATGATGAAGGGGATTTCTATTGATCAATTCGATGACATGGATTACTATGAAATGACAAAAGGATTGAGCGCTAGAGCGCCAGAAGATAGACCACAAGAATTGGATGATTTCATCCGGTCTATTATGTAGGATTGAGGGAGGCTCTTTAAGGAGCTTCCCTTTTTTGTTATATTAAAAACAATAAGGAGCAAAATATGGCTAGTGATGATTTTACCCTGAAAATGGGAGTCGATGATGGTGACTTCCGTGCTGGAATATCAAGAATGAAATCTTCTATTCAGGGACTTACTAATGAATGGAAGGAAAATGAAAGAGCCTATAAGCAGGTTGGTGATGCTCAAAATGCTCAAAAAGCCAAGGTTGACGGACTAAATAATGTCTTAAAGAAGCAAAAAGAAATGATGAAATTGCTTCAAGATGCCCAAATGGACTTAGGAAAAAGAACAAAGGATAATGCTTCACAGCATGATTTTTTGACTAAGCAAATGGGTAAGCTGGGTGCTGAAATTTCTAAGACTAATGCAGCCGCCCAAGGTCAACAGCGTGTTCTTGACAATTTAACAAAAGCAACCAACGACAAGAGATTAGCTGATGAACGCCTTGCAAAAGAAGAGCGTGAAATGGCTGATACTTTCAAGCACAGCGAAGATAGGTTAAAGTATCTTAATGACACACTAAAAACAAACGATGATTTAACTAAGGCCAACATGAATATATTGGATAGAGCAAAGAACGCTCAAAAGTCAATGCAAACTCATTATGATGGTCTCACGAATTCTATTCAAAAGCAACAAGAAATCCGTAAGATTGAATTAGAGCGTCTGGGTAGAATGAGAAATATGACAGACGCTTCTAGTAAGGCTATTGATGAACAAAGATTAAAAGTTGCACAAGCAACCGACACTTTGTCTAAGTATCAAGCCAGCTTGAAGGATGTTAATGCAAAAATCTCAAAAACAAATCCATTTGGTTCTGGTGAAATGGTTCAAGGTCTTAACCAAACTTATCGTGCTTATGATAAATTAGAATCAAAAATGCACGCAGGATTCCAGAATATTAAATCTGGTGCTATTAGTGCAAGTATTGGTATTGCTGGTATTGGTGCTGTTGCTGTTAAGGGAGCTGAAAAAGCCAGTGATTTACAAAATGAGTATGTAAAGACACTTAACTTGGTTCAAACTGGTGGTGAAGATGCTGCCGAAGCAGTTAAAAATGTTAATCAAATGCAAAAAGATGGTCAAAGGTATTCTGTTGAGTATGGAAAATCTCAGAAAGAAATTGCTGATGGTTATCAAGAATTGGTTAAGCGTGGTTATTCATCAAGTTCTGCTTTGGGGGCTATGAGATCAGAGCTTGAAGCATCTGTCGCTTCTGGTGATGACTTTAATGACGTTCTTTCAGTTACTTCACAGGTTGTTGATGCTTATGGAATGCGTTCTGAAAACACCGCAAAAATGATTAGCAACACAAAAGATGTTGTTAATAATTTGGCTTTTGCTGCTGATATGACTGCAACTGATTTCCACTCTATGGGTAAGGCCATGGAGTATGTTGGTGATTCTTCATATAACGCTGGATTTAAGTTGTCAGAAGCATCTTCTGCTATTGGTATTCTTTCTAACCACGGACTTGAAGCTGATAAAGCTGGTACTGGTTTACGTAAGGTTATTAACTCTATTACGGGAGCATTGTCTGATGCAAATTCAGCACAAGAATCTACTAATGAAAAGCTAGAAAAATACTCAGAAAAGATTGCTAAGGCACAAGCAAAAATTGATGGATATAAAGAAGCTGTTGCAAATGGTACGAAAACACAAGAAAGTGCTAATAATGCCATTAAAAAGCAACAACAATATATTGCAGACTTGCAAGATCAAGCACAATCAGTTGCTGACAACAAGGGGGATATTCTTAGTGATTTGGGAATTGACCCAAGCAAACTAGTAGATGCAAATGGTAATTTGCGTGATTTGCAAACTATCATGAAAGAGGTCAATGACAAAACAAAGGATATGGGTACCGCCCAAAAGAACTCTGTGTTTAATGCTTTGTTTGGAACGACTGGACAGCAAGCTGGTATTATTCTTGCCAATAACAACAAAGAGCTTGGTGAATTAAATGAAAAGGTTGCTCACGCCGCTGATGGTCAGGGATATGTTGCTGATCTTGCTAAGCGTAACATGGGAACTGTTAAACAGCAAGTAGCACAATTTAAAGAAGCTGGTCAAGCTGCAATGATTTTGATTGGTAAGCAAATGCTACCAGTCATTTCAGAAGCTGCTGTTAAAATGTCTAAGTTCTTTAACTCAAAAGAAGGACAAAAGGGGCTTCAAACAATTGCCAAGGGTGTTGCTTATATTGCTGATAAGTTAGTTGATTTAATTTCATTTATTGGCGCACATTCTGATGCTATCTCAAAACTTGCAAAAACTTTTGCTGCTATTTGGGCTGTTAATAAAGTTGGAAAATTCCTTGGAATGTTAAAGGAAGTTAGAACAATGATGCTTGAATTAGCAAGTATCAATGTTATGTCTGGATTTGGTGGAGTTGGTGGAAAAGCTGGTAAGGCTGGTAAAGTTGCGGGTGTTGCATCTGTTGGTGCGGAAGTTGCTTCTGAAGCAGGAACAATTGGTAAAGTTGAAAGCGGTATTGCTAAATCTGGCGTTTTATCAAAGATTGGTGGTGGTGCATTAAAGCTAACCAAGGGAGCTGGATTATTATCTCTATTAAGCGCCGTTCCAGAATTATTTAGTGGTTCTATTGGTGGTAGAATTGGTGGGTTTAGTGGGTCATTAGCCGGTGCTGCTGGTGGTGCTGCTACTGGTGCTGCGATTGGTTCAATTATTCCCGGAGCTGGAACTGCTGTTGGTGGTATTTTAGGTGCTGTTGGTGGTGGACTAGGAGCTTTTGGCGGAAGCAAAGCTGGTCGTGCTGTTGGTAATGAAATTCAAAGTCTTGCCACAGGAAAAAAGAAGCTGTCACAAACAGTACCAGTTAAGGTTGCACTTAAAGTTTCTAACAATATTAATAAGTCTCTAAAAAAGGCAATTAAGGGTACAAAGCTAGATACTGTTAAAACCAATGTTGATGTTGCCTTTAACAAGGGTAAAGTAAACAAAGAAATGAAAAAGTTTTCTGATGATTATAAGAAATCAATCAAAAAACTAAATAAAAACTCAGCAATTGTTGTTTCAACAGATAAGAAGAAAACAAAAGAAACACAAAAAGCTGTTAATAGTGCTTATAATTCAATGAGCAAGGCTATTTTAAATCACTATGCAAAAAAGAATAAGGCTGAAAACAAAAACTTTGACACCATCAATAAGAATATTAAGCTAACAGATAAACAACAAAAGGCTTACAAGAAGTCTCTTGCTTCTGCACAAAAAGCTGATTCAGCAAGAGAAAAGAATCAACAAAAAATTCTTGGTAAGATGAGAGACAATTCAGATTCTTATTATGACAGAGTTAAGAAGATTCAGAATGGTGGTACAAAAGAGCTAAAGAAGATTGAAGAGAAATACGGAAGTGGATCTGTTAAGTATCAAAAGGCTGTTCAAAAAGCACTTGAAAAAGCACAAAGAGATCACGTAAAAACTCAAACAAATCTTGAAAAGCAAATGAATAAATCTGTTGAAAAAGAAACCCAAATTTCAGCAGGTAAGCAATCTGATATTCTTTCTGATTTAAGAAATAACAAGAAGAAGATTAGCATGGCTTCAGCAAAAGAACAAATTAAAGATTCTAAGCAATTGCGAGATAATTTAATTAGTGATGCAAAGGCTGGTGCCAAAGAAACCATTTCACAAGCAAATAAAAAGTACAGAGAAACAACAAAGGCTGCGGACGAAGAGTACTATGTAAATAAGACGATTTCAAAAAAGCAATATGATGAAATTGTTGGCAAGGCTAAGCAACAGCGAGATGATTCTGTTAGATCAGCTCAAGAACAACGAGATGGTGTTGTTAAACATGCTGAGGACACTCACAGAAAAGTTGTTGATGAAGCCACAAAACAAGCTGGTGAACACAAGGGTGCTATTGATGGTGAAACTGGCGAAGTTATTGGTTCTTGGCGTGGATTTGTTACTAACTTGAATGGTATCTACAATGGAATGATTGGTGGTATCAACAAGGTTCTTAATGCTCTTCACAAAGGATGGGGAAACATTCCAACGTGGGACATGAAGGGTTATGCTACTGGAACTAAAGGACTTCTTGCTGATGAAACTGCTTTGGTTGGTGAAGAAGGATATGAGCTTGCATATCACCCAACTAAGGGTATTCATGTTCTTGGTAAAAATGGTCCTGAAATCACAGACCTAAAAGCAGGAACTTCAATTTTGCCACACGATATGTCAAAGCAATTCATGGCCATGATTAACAAAATGCCTGCTCACAAGGATGGTGTTGCTGGAACAATTTCAGATGCTTGGGATTGGATTAAGGGAACAGCATCAAGCATTGGAAGCTCTGTTGAAGATGTTGCTGATAAAGCAAGAGACTTTATTAAAGATGGGGCTGAAAGTGTTTATAATAAGTTGTTAAATGCAGCTGGATTTAAGCCAAACATGCTTGGTGAAGGTGCTTTGCAATCAATCGGAGACGGTTGGGGAGAGCATATTAAGGATAGTGCAATTGACAAACTTAAGTCTATGTTCAAGAAAGATGATGAAGATGGCGGTGGCGGTCGTGGCGCTCCAGCTGGTGCTGGTGTTGAGCGATGGAGAGGTCAAGTTAAGCAAGCCCTAAAAGCCAATGGTTTGTCAACTTCAACTGATATGGTCGATAGAGTTCTTCGCCAGATTGCTACCGAATCAGGTGGAAATGAGAAGGCTGTTCAAGGTGATATTGGTGATATTAATAATTTGACTGGAAACCTTGCACGAGGTTTGATGCAAGTTATCCCACCAACTTTTGCAGCCAATGCGTTCCCTGGACATAACAATCCTTTCAATGGATATGATTCATTGCTTGCTGGTTTGAATTATGCCAAAAAGACTTACGGTCCAAGCCTATCATTCCTTGGTAATGGTCACGGATATGAGCATGGTGGAATTATTACTTCACACCAAATTGCGGAGCTTGGTGAAAAGGGTAAGCGAGAAGCTGTTATTCCTTTGGATATTTCAGAACGATCAAGAGCAATTCCATTGCTTAAGACAGCTGTTAATGAAATGTCAAGCCAATCAAACAATAAGCCAAGTGGAGTAGTTGATACAACACAAACTTCTGGTACAGATTTAACAGAAGTGCTTCAAAACATGCAAGCAATTCTTAATGGATTAAATGATGTTGTAATGGCTGTTAATACTTCATTAACACCAGCCCGTGTAACAAGAGCTGTTAATACACAAACGCAATTAAATGCAAATCTTCAATCTCAAATGAGAGGAGTTTAATATGGAAAATGATTATATCCCAGAAGATTGGGTTGATTCACAATTAGATGTTGAGTCATTAGATGATATTGAAGTTCCAGCAGAACCAGATACTTCTGTTGAAGGTGTTACTGATGGTACTGAATCAACAGATTTAATTACTCCAACTGATACAACGGAAGTTGATTTCACCGTGGAAGGTGAAGAGACTTCTGAAACATATGAAACTGAATTTCCTCTGGAACAAGAATTTGTTCCTGTAAAGGCTTATCACTATGATGAGTGGGGAAATTTTGTTGTAGATGAATATTAATTCAAATAAAAGTGGGATTTTATTCCCACTATACATATACAATATACTATATATTATAGAAGAAAGCAGGAGGGAATGTCAATGGCAGACGAACCTAGAAACAAAAACGGTCAAACAGAGTCTGAATGGATTGTTGAGCAACAACTATCACAAGCAGATAATGTTTTCGGAACGAACCTAGAACCTTGGGATTTAGTCATTGGAATGGATAAGGCTAAGGGTATTCCTGGTGTTAAATTTTCAGATATGGGAATTATCGTTGGTAGAGTAGTAAGACCAATTGCACCAGCAATTCAAGGGTATTCTCAACAAGCTGCACAACAATATGGTACTACTTTCCAAGGTGTTTCATATGGTGCTAAAACATTTCAAATCCCAATTACAATTAAAGCAGATACAAAAGAACTATTTAATGAGAGAGCAAGATTGCTCTCTAATTCTGTAATTGTTCCAAATATGGATAAAGAAACATCAATTATATTTGGTGAAGAACCAGATATTGTCTACTATGGACATTTTGAAGGTGTTACTGATCCAGCCCCATTAAATGAAACAACATGGGCACATTCATTAACATTAACATTTGTGGCATCTGACCCACGTGGTTTTTTCAATACAGATAATGAGGAAGTTGATTTATCAAGTGGTGATGTTACTTTTACGCCACTTGGTACAGCTTATGCAGACCCAATTATCACTATTAAACCAAAGGCTGGTGCGCCTGCGCTAACCAAGTTTGGTTATACAATTAATGAAGATGAAAAGGTTATTGTTGGTCAATCAACAAATACACAAAACAAGTTTGATAAGAAGCCAGCTGTGTTTATTGACCCAATGGAGAGTATGAGTAATTGGCAATTAATCACTCCACCACTAACAAACCCCAATAATGCTTTGTCATTTGAATTAGCAAGAGGTGATAGATTAACTGATGGTACTATTCAAGTAAATCCAGCAAGCACTTCTGCAATTACAAATAGAATTGATGGAACAAACAAAAACTCATGGTCAACCACACCAGAAAAATTACCAGCTGACAAAACATTCTTTGGTCCAGTTGCTATTTCTAAAACAAACATGTCAAGTTCTATTGGTGACAATGGAAATTGGGAGGCAAGTTTTAAAGTTCACAACATTAAGAAATATTCAAGAGCAAATCAGGGGTTAGAAGTATATCTACTTGATAAGAATGGAAAAAGACGTGCTAGATTTGGTATGAGAAGTGAGGGTGAGGGAACCAGAACTTATTCTTGGATTAGATTTGGTCAAAACTATAATGAAGAAACAAAGGCAGTTATGTCTGGACTTGGTTATGCTCAAAACTATGGATTGAAAAAGGATTACACAAATAAAAAAGATGTAACTGTTTCAGTTCCAAATGGTAAAACAGTTACAATCACGAATCCATACACTTCTCAAAAAACAGTTAAGTCTTATTCATATACATCTTATGCTGGTAATACTAAAATCACAGAAACTTGGTCAAGTACACAAACGACTACTTATAACCCTAAAACAAAGAAGTATTCTACTAAAACGGTTTATTCACCTTTAAACTCAACGTTTGATAAATCATATACGGGTGGAACAAAATATGCAAATTATATTCTTCCATCAAAAAACAATGATTTCAGACAATTATCTAAATGGAATGATTGGTTGAAACTTACACCAGGAAAGATTCAATATTGGAAAAAGGGTCAACAAAAAAGACAACATGATTTTGGTGGTGCTCCATTAATACCAAAACAATTCTATAAAAATAATACAACACCAGGAAAAGTTCCAATTGTAAATCAAACTAATATTACAGTAACAAATACATTTCTTGATTCTGATGGTAAAACTACCACCCAAACAATTAAAATGCACTACACTAATGGAAATGGTGAGAGGATTAATGTTGGTGGTAAGAAGTTTATTAACAACTTTGGATTGTTACAAACAATTAACTTTTCATACAAGACAACAAATTCATCAAAACCAGCAACTAGCACACAAAAAGTAATGGTAGATTACCCAGACAAGGGTGAAGCTGGAACATATGATGATGGATTTATTAATGTTGTTATTGGAAAAGATGACAAGGGGTTGTATTGGCAAGTTGATGAATTAGATGTTGATGGAACTTCAAAAAGTGCGGTGCTGATTCCAAAAACATATGATAAAAAGCCTTCTCTTCACAAGAATTATAACTTTGTTATTGATAAGATGGCAATACACTTCTTTAAATTGAATCTACCAGAAGATAGGAATACCTATAAAGAAGGTCAAGAAACTGATTCTGATACTAAGTATATTCCTGCAAAAAGCTATGCAGATAATTATTTATCTGTTTATGATGCAAGAGTTTATAAGCTGTTAAATAATCATGGAAACATTGATTCAATTAACTTAAAACCAGGACAATCAGCACAATTTGATACAACACAAAACATATTTACTATTGATGGTAGGCGTAGACAAGATCTTGTAAACTATGATTCAACATGGCCCCAGATTAGAGGTGGAGTTGCTAATAGAATTAGGATTACACCTGCACCAAATGATAAGTATGCAATTAAAATGATTTATAGACCAACAATACTATAAAAGATAAGGAGGGTATTTAATGTGGCTTATAATTTTTTAGATAAAAATTTCAATTCAATTGGAATATTAACAAATACCGGTGGTCAATTAAATAGTTATTGGGGTGATCAAATCACACACTCAATTGCAACATCTAATGATGTCCTAACATCTGTTTCTTTATCTATCGATAAGGCAACAACAGACATTGACACAAATGGTAATCAAAAAGAATGGAACCACACGATACAAGGACTTTCTTTTGGCATTGATGGAGTTGGTAAAGATGTTAGTGAATTAAATTATATTGTCTATCAAGATGGAGATCAAGGTCATTATTACTTAATGACTATCACACAAGTAGATGAATCACTAACAACTTCTGGTTTTCACTTTAAAACAGTTCAAGGTATTAATTCAGCAGCTTATGATTTAAGTAGAAAAACATTGAATCCAATGGATTTTGCTATTGTCCCAACAGGAACACAAAAAGTTGGATCAGTTAAAAATATTTTAAATTATATTTTCAGTGATTTAGGTTGGGATGTTAGAGTTATTGGAAACTTCCCATCAATTGATTATACCATTACAGATTCAGTTTCGGCACAATCAGTTTTGCAAGATGTAATTAAATTATTTGATGCAGAAGTTGATGCTCATGTGCTAATCAACAATATTTCCAGTGGTTCTAATGTATTCACAGGTGCTGGTTCAATTAAAAGGATATTTGAGTTTTCAACAGCAATTGGAAATGATAATGGTGATGTGGTTAGGCTTAATAGGAATCTTGTGTCACTTACTAAGACAGGTGCAAGAGATTCTCTATACACAAAGCTATATGTTACGGGAAATGATATTGATATTGCACCAGCAAACAATGGTGCTAATTTCATATATGATGATAATGCCAATAAGAAATACAATTCAGTTGGAGCAAATTCTACACCCGTACAATACCTAGAAGGTGTTATTAATAATAGTGATATTAAAGACCCACAAGCTCTTTTGACATGGGGTAAGAAACAATTAAAGGCTTTGAACCATCCAAGATATAATTACACTGTTACTGCAGTTGATGGTAAAAATGTTCATCTTGGTGACGAAGTTGTTGTTCAGGATTTAAAGGCATCACAGCCAATTGTTTTAAAATCAAAAATTATTTCTAAAACAATTTCATTTGCTGACCCACAAACTGATAGCTTTATCCTTGGAGAGTTTTCACCAATTGTTATTCCAACGAAAAACAATGATAGTAAAAACATCATTCAAATGATTAACAAGGCTAATCAAGTTGCAATGGAAGCTAATAATAAATCGGAAGCAAATCAAAAAGATTTAAATCAAATGATCTCAACATCTGCGACAACAAACTTAATTGTAGATAGCTCATTAATTAATAAATTATCTAACTGGATTTCGACAGGAAATAAGCAATGGTATTACACCGGTCTAACTATGTACAATGGTGTTGCTAGTATTGGTGTAAATTCATCTGCTGGGCAAACCAGTTATGTATCATCACAGTATTGGTTAAATACAGATTTTAGTAACTCATCTCTTTATTACTCATTTGATTTTTTTGTTAAATCATCAAGTGGTTCAATGTCTATTTATTTAATTGAGGCAAACAATAAGGGAGCTGAAATAAGTAGACAAACACTATTAAATAAACAATCAAGTGTTGTGGGTTGGACTAATATTACAGGTAGTGTTACACCAAACCCTAATGCAAGTCAGTTCTATATTCAATATGAGGCTATTGGAGCTATTAATGGGTATATTTCAAGACCTTATGTTGGGGCTTCTGAAATATTAAAGGGGTCTTATATTGCTGGTGAAGGTAATAATAATTCAACAGTATTAGAATTATTAGATGATAATTTCACATTAGCTGTTAAAAATCACTCTGGTGATATTATTGCTGGTATTAACGCAGACACATCTGGTACAACAATTTCAGGAAATAAGATTATCTTAGATGGAAATGTTAGAGTTACTGGTGATTTTGACGCAAGCCAAATTGTTGCGCAAGGACTTAAGACAACAAACGCAACAATTGGTAATACATTAACAATGGGTGGAAGTGGTAAAATAGTTTCTTCTTATACCAAGTCTGATTCATTTACAGATTTAGAAGGTAAAGATATTAATTACACTCTAGTAGGTAAGTATACACTTAGTCAAAATGGAATGACTTTAAATGGTAAGGCAACAGGTCCTAATCCAAGTGATAGCGCTGGTGCGGTTGGTCTTAATGGTGTTGGGTATATACCCAATTCTTGGACCGCTAGTGCTGATATTTCAGAAGCGGCTATTTATATGTCTGCTACTGGTGCTAAAGGTTATTCTAAACGAAGTGGCAATTTAGAGAGTATGCCTAATGCGACTCTTCAAATCAATCCTTATTTCATCAATGTTAGTGGTGGTAGTCATAAGACATCTATTTATGCTTCAGGAATTGTTACAGATTTGGTTAACGCAGATTTAATATCTGTAACAGATAGTATTTTTTCTGCTAAGGGGATTAAATCTAATAGCACTATTGAATCAGGGCCAATCACATTAAATGGTTATCATACTATTTATACAAATGACGGTACAGGTTTATATCTTTCTGGAGGTTCTTCAACTGGGGGCGCTGGTGTTCAGGTATCTGATGATTTTAAGGTTACTGGAGGACTTACCGCAAATAAAAATATAGATGTGGGATGGGATATTACTAAGAACGGCACAGGATTTCACCCAGCTCACTTTAATAATTTACCAGGTATTCATATACAAGGTACAAATGCTGGAATTACTTTTGATGAAAAAAACAAGTTCGCATACTTTGTGGTTGGAAACACATGGTATCGAATTGCATCTTCTGCTTCTGGCTCTGGTTCTTGGGATAACTAAAATAAATAACAAACAACATAAATATTTGTTGTTTGTTTAAATAAAATTCATATTTTATTCAGCGAATATACATTAAAATGAATAAATATGAATTTATTTAAGCAAATAACGAATATTTATGCGATATATTGGAGGGAATTTTATGGGAAACGAACAAATTAATGCACAAGAAATGATTGAAAACTTGAACACACTTTACTCTAAGCAAGTGTCTAATTTAACAATCGAGCTTTCAAAGGCCTATGTATTGGTATCAAAGTATAAAAAAGAAGCAGAAGAGTTAAGAAATAGACTAGAAGAAAAGTAGGAGAGAGAAACATGACAAATACCATTGATACAATCATTAAGGTAGTAGCGTTTATTTATGTTTTTATTGATGTTTTTAATCCATTGATTAAGCAATTAATCACATTAACAAAAGCACATACTCGCAACAAGAATCTTGTTTTTGCAGAATCAATCGCTTCCCAAGTAGTTGATTTTGTTTCTAAGACATCTGACTTAACAGGTGATCAACGAAAGAAGTTAGCAACTGATACCATTTGGAAAAGATTAAAAGAGAATGGATTAGCAGATAGATTTACCGAAGATCAAGTATCTCAATTGATTGAAAAAGCATACACAGATTTACCTAAATGGTGGAATTAGAAAGGGGTTAATATGAGATATATTGTTCAAAAAACAGGAACACAAGTTAAGTATGGTGATGATTCTGATGTATTTCAGTTTGAATTATGGGAAGGACCATCAAATGTAAGAACTGTTGAGGATGCAATTGTTGATTTGACAGGCTCTGTTGTAACGATTGATATTGCAAATGATTCAGGTTTTGTTGGAAGATTTGTCACAACTACGGTTCCTGAAAAAGGAATTGTTAATATTGACATGTCTAATGAAGTAATAACTGCGCTACCAGCAGATACTTATTACTTTCAAGTAGAAGTTGATAATGGAACAAAAAAGAAAATCTTCCCAACAGATGGTGGGGATATTATTAAGATCTTCAAGTCATTAACAGAAACCCAAGGTGAGTTAGTTCCAAGAACTACTATTGATGATGTGTTAAACAAAGTTGATGAAAAGATTGCTGAATACACCAGCACAATTGCTAAGGGTGACAAAGGTGACACTGGGCCACAGGGACCTCAAGGTATTCAAGGACCTATGGGACCTCAAGGACCTATGGGACCAGTTGGTCCTGCAGGAACCACTGCGTATTCATTAGCACCACGTAAGGCACCCTTCACTGACTTGGCTGTTGTAGCTAAGTCACCTAAAGATTATGCGGGTGTATGGAATGCTACGGCTGTTGATAACATACAGAACGGTCCTTACGGAACGATTGATACAACTGTTATGATAGATATTCAACCCTCTACGTGGAGTGACGCAGGGACTATTCGTATAACAGGATTAAATTCAAGGCGCACTGTATATACAGGTATTATCTCAAGTGGAGCTATAGTAAAGTGGATTTCCTCTGATGTTGACCTATCACAGATTACTGTGGGTGGACGCAACTACGCTCTTAATACAGCAAATCCTCTTACAATCAATGGTACTGGTGCAAGTAACCAAGCAACCACGGACAATACAACCGACCCAGCAGGTCGTTACCACATTAATCCAGACGTTTTAGGTAAACAAACAATTGTTTCATATGATTTAACGCTAGATACCGATATGCAATCAGGCTCAACGTTTGGTTTGCAAGTATTCAACTATGCAGGTAACTGGAATATATTTTCTCAACAAACTGGATTGAAAGCAGGAACAACTCACATATCGGTTTCTTGGAAAGCACCAGACAAAAATGGCACGGGGGATTTGATTTTAAGAGGCGTTTCTAATGGTTATACTGGCAAAATAACTATCTCTAATTTTTCGGTTGTGCTTGGTAACGTAGCGACGGACTGGTCTCCGGCACCGGAAGACGTACCAATCAACGACGCACAACTTGTACACAAGACAGGAGACACAATGACCGGTGGGTTGAAGGGTGGTCAAGTAAACTTACCTGCGTCAGGAGACCTAAACACATTGACTGATACTGGTAAGTACTATCAAACTGTTTCTGTGAATGCTGCAAATTGGACGAACCGCCCCAGTACTGCACCAAATCTAGCCTTTTCAGTCGATGTAATTGGCCAAGCCAATAAAGCGCTAGTAACCCAAGTGTACTATGTCCACACAACTAGTCGCATGTGGATTCGGACAATGTGGCTAAATGGTACGACTATGACAACAAGCCAATGGACTGAACTTGTTAGTGCACTCGCTAGAGGTCAAATCCTAGACGGCTATGACCTAAATGGCTACACAGACCCCTATAAGTACGTTATCAATGGCGCTAAGAACCTCGTGAACTACCCTAGTGGTGCTAGTACTTATGCTACACTAGAGGTTGAGAAGATTAACGATGGTACCTCTACGCAGAAGGTGACGGATACTAATAATAAGGTGTTCATTAGAAGCTTAGGTGGAAACCCAGCTACATGGTCTGCTTGGTCTCGTGTAGACACGGGTTATCTTGACCAGCTGACTGCTTGGGAAACTCCTGTGCAGGTGCCTATTACAATGACTGGGCCATTTGCTAACTCTGATTCACAAGGCTATATCACTTACCAAGGCTCGCTTATTAGCTTTAATTTTGGAGGTCAAATTGGCTCAGTAGCCAACATTGGTTCAGGTGACCTAGTAATTGGTCAAATTCCATCTGGTGTACCACTTCCGATTGCAACAATTAGAGGGTTCATAAATGATGTATCATCAAGTAAAGCTCCTACAGGTGCTATTCGTCTTACTACTGGCGGTTCTATTTCAATGAACTTAGGTGACGCATATACGCCAGCAACCGTAGGTGAGTATTGGGAAATGTCTGCAACAGGATTTACAAAGGCGGTATTTGCCCCTTTAGCTAATTCGAGTTATCAGAACGTAGTAAGATTTTCTCCGACTACTGCAACTCAAGGAGCTGCATTTACGAAGGACTATTACTTTGCTATGGCTGTTAACTCGACAGAAGCAGGACTAGTGGTTTATGACCGCAACAAACAAACTTCACAACTAGTTTCATTTAGCAACGGACCATCAAACTCAGGATTTACTGGACATGCTAACGACCTAGCTGTTTTACAAGATAACTCAGCTACTAATGGGTCAATCTGGATTGGTGCTAGTCACTTGTATAGCCCAGGAATGCCTATCATTAGCTACAACCCAGCAGATGGTACGGTTACTAAACGGGGAAGCATAACCTTTACGACAGATGAATCCACCCCAAACAATCTAATAATTAGCACCATTATTCATGTAGATATGACAACATCTGAAATTATAGTGTCTGCTAATGGGAAATACTGGAAAGGTAACTTTGATCAAAATAACATGGCAAATAGCCAAAATATTACTGTTACTGAGGTTGGGGCAAATATGCTATCAGCTTCCGGCTATGCGGGTCTTATCGGTTCAACATTATCAAATATGTTGTCTGTAGGACAAGCTGACTGGTTGGAAGGTGATAAGTTCTACAAGGTAAGAACTGCCACCACCTCCACTACACTTTCTGTTGTTATAGAGTTTACTATGGTTAACAAAACACCTAAGCCTACCGGTAGGTACTGGATGACAAGTTACCCTAGTTGGGCAAATAACGAGATAGAAAAGGTATGGGTTGAAAACGGCACTCTCTATGCAAACATCAATAGAAATAATGTTGGTGATTCTACTAATATTGTCGCTAAACTAGGCGATTTATAAAGAAAGGAAAAACACACATGAACAAATTACTCAAAGGTGCATTAGCTTCGACTAGTGCGCTTTTAATTATGGGATCAATCCCAACAGTAAACGCTGCCGTAGGTGACTACGGTGTTGATAACGCTGTGTATCAAGGTGCATACGGTAAGTTCGGTTACGCTAAGGACAAGTTCATGATTAGCCAGATTGGTGGCTACACTGGATTTGGTACTTATGATCAATCAACATATGCAACGCAAGTGCAATCTGCAATCGCGCAAGGCAAACGTGCGCATACGTATGTCTGGTGGCAAAACGTTACAGATTATGCCACGGCCGATATGGTTTTGAACCACTTCTTGCCTAAGGTACAAACGCCAAAGGGTTCTATTGTAGCTTTGGACATTGAGTCCGGTGGGCAGAACACCGATGTAATCATGCACGCTTTGGCAAAAATCAAGGCAGCTGGTTACACACCAATGGTATATGGTTACAAGAATTACCTTGTACAGAACACAGACTTGAACCGGATTGCCGACAAGTACGAGCTATGGTTGGCTGAGTACCCTAACTACCAGGTTACACCAGAGCCAAACTACAACTACTTCCCTAGCTTCAAGAATGTTGGTATCTTCCAGTTCACTTCAACTTACGTTGCTGGTGGACTAGATGGTAATATTGACTTGAGCGGTGTAACGGACAATGGTTATAAGCATGGTAATGCTGATAAGCCAAAGACTGATACACCTGCTATTGATAAGGGTCAAAAAGCTGACGACACTGCTAAGGCAGACGTTAAGGTTGGAGACACAGTTAAGGTTAACTTCAGTGCTTCTAAGTGGGCTACTGGTGAAAATATCTTGCAATCGGTTAAGGGTCAATCATACAAGGTTGTTGCTGTTGACGGTAAGAAGTTATTGCTAGATGGCGTAAACTCATGGATTAACCGTAAGGATGCCGAGATTATTTCTACTAAGGACACTGTGCAATTCAACGGTGTCTACGTAGTGGACCAATGGTTCGTCTACGGCGGTAAGTGGTACGCTCGTAACAACGATATGAGTATCCCAGTAGCGGACTACAACAATGATATTCCAGTTGGTGCGATTACGCTAACGGACCGCTATGGTAATAAATTGGCTAACCAGACAGCACAAGGAAACAATGGAAACATGGAGTACTTTACTTTGGATGGTCACTATAAGGTGATAGAGCGTTCAGGTAACGCTGTGAAGGTACAAATTGGTGGTGAGCCAGTTTGGTTACAGGCTAGTTTTGCTGAATAAATTTTAATAGGTTCATCTCTACTAAATTATATCAGGAGCCTATAACATGACAATCACTTCAATCTTAGAAATAGTTGCCACAGTATTCTCAATACTTGGTGGATCTTACCTTGGTTTCAAATATCTTTTTAAATCTGAATTTAATGAGGGGGCAAAGAATTTGACGAACTCAATCAACCAACTTAATTTAAGTGTATCAGATTTAAAGACAGTCATTCAAAGTGTTTTAACTGATGTTGCCTCAATGCAACAAGATATTGAAGTAATCAAAAAAGATATTCACAAAAACGAAATTGATATTGCAATTCTTGAGAGTGAAATAAAATCAAAAGATCATTAGTAATATCTTCCCGCATTTTGCGGGAATACATATTCTTTTTAGGATATGGCAGGTGAGCCATAAACACCTGCCTCCATACATATAAAATTATAACAGAAAATAGAGGGATTTGAAATGGCTTATAATAGATTGTTTAACCCAGAAACATGGGATAAAGTGAACAGAGATAATAAAGACTTGTTAGATGATTATACTCTTGAATTAAAATCAAGAGGTAAGTCTGAAAAAACTATTTATCAGTATCAAGCTGATATTAAGGGGTTCTACTCTTGGGTTCAAGAGAATGCAGATAACAAGAATGTTTTAGATTTAAAGAAGCGTGTGTTTAGAAACTTCTTCTTGTATATGACTGATAATGGAGCATCAAGTGCAAGAGTAAATAGATTACAATCATCGGTTCGTAATCTATTGGAATTTGCGACAAATGATGATGAATATGATGTTGAAATCAACACTATGCACTCAATTAAGGGTATGCAAGGAGAAAAGGTTAGGGACATTGTATTCTTAACAGATGAACAAATCACAAAGATTATCAATTATCTTTTGGAAAAGGGACAATACCAAAAGGCATTATATGTTTCTTTGAGCTATGATTCAGCAGCTAGAAGAAATGAAATTGCACAAGTAAAGAAAACTGACTTTCTAACCAAGAACCAAACTAATACGGTTACTGGTAAGCGTGGAAAGAAATTCCAGTTGATTTATTTCAGCAGAACCCAAGAAATTGCCAAGAAATGGCTTGAACAACGTGGGGAAGATGATATTGATTCTCTTTGGGTGTTGGAAAAGAGTGGAGTTAAGACCAATGTTTCTTACGATACATTTTATAATTGGGCTAGATCATTGAGAAAAGTTATCAAGGAAATTGATGGAAGTGAATTGGATATTAATTCACACAGTTTTAGACACTCTGCTCTTGAAGCATATTCACAAGGAACTCACAATGCTTTAACTGAAATGGGTAAGGGTGGTAATAAGTTAGACTTAAACACTCTAAGAGTTATTGCTCACCACTCTTCAACTGAAACGACACAATCATATTTGGCTGATCACGATGATGAGCTATTGGAAAACGCATTTGGAATTAAGTTATAATAAAAAGGAGGTGGATTTAATTATCCATCTCCTTTTTTGTTTATAGTTCTGGTGACACAAACGGTTCAGTAGTAGTCGTTGTCGTCGTTGGTTGTTCTGTAGTTGTAGTGGTTGTTGTTGATGTAGAAGTAGTTGTTGTAATAACTTCTGGTAGTTCAACTGGTTCAGTTAATACAAAATCATCACCCCATGAGATTTCATAAGCTAATGAGATACCATACAACCCCTTGGCAATCTTAAATCCATTTTCAGTAACATGATTAACAATTGAATCCTCAAATACCTTGAAATCATTGAAGGTTGTTAAATCATCTTCCTCTGTAATAACAAGATAAGATAATCCATTATTTGCTGTCGCCACGATTTTGTCATCAATAGATTGAATTGTTGTACCTAGTCGCGCTTCTTGCGCCTTCTTTGTGATATTAACAATATTTTCAAATGTAATTTGTGTATCAGCCATTATTAGTTCTCCTTATTTTCCATGTAATGCTTGCGGCAAAGTCCTTTATATTCTTCATCACCAATTTGAATTTGGCTACCAGAATAAACCTGCTTTCCATTTACAAAACGCCCATTTACAATTGCTTTGTTTGAACAGAATGCACATAGCGTTTTTAATTCAATTAACTTATCTGAGATTTCAAACAGTGTTTTAGATCCCTCAAAGAAATTCAAGAAAGCATCTGTTCGCAATCCAAATACCAATACGTCAATATTGTAATTATCAACAAGATTTGCAAGAGTATAGACCTGATCTTGTGTTAGGAATTGCCCCTCATCAATCATGATTACATCAATATTTAAACCAGATTTAAATTGTGTTTCTTTATTAAATGGAATTGCTGAAATATAGTCTCCGTTACGTGAGTGAACCCCAAAATCATCTCCAAAACGATTATCTGCTGAATAAGAAAATACAACTGGTTCTTTATTGATGCGTGTATAGTTGCGATAAATCTTCATAAGTTCTTCTGATTTACCTGCACCCATCACACCGTGATAAAAACTTAATTTAGCCATTAACACTCCTCCTTATCGAGCAAAAAATGTTCCATCATTACCAAAGTTATATGTTTTACCATTAATTACGTGTTTACCTTGTACAGTACGACCATCAGATCCAACATAGTAAGTATATCCCCATTGATAAACAAACTTGTTTTCTTGACGAACACCCTTATCAAAGTAATAGTATGCACCCATATAGTTGCGCATTCCTGTGTATGCCTTGCCGTTTTCTAACCAACGCCAACCAGCTAAGGTATTAACATAACCAGATGTTTGCAACCGATTAACAGTGTACCATGTATAAACTGATTGATTAAGTGGGTTGCTTTTAATAGTATTAGCTACTTTGTGCCCAATTGCAACATAAGTATTAGCGTTGGGGTGAACCGTACCATCACCTAGTGTCCAAGTGTGATTGGTGTCAGTTACAGTAGTTGGCTCTACAATATTTAATTGCATGTCACGAGCGATAGTTCGTTGCTGGTTTCGTAGATCGTTTAGAGAATATCCACCCTGTCTGATTGTATCATTATTCCCATTCAACCACGTACCTTGTGGCAATACCACTGTAATAGTCGCTTGTGGATTCTTGGCTTTCAAGTCAGATAAACGTGCGCGGTATTCTTCTACCACGTTGTTTAGGTTAGAGCTACCGTAGTTAGCATCATTAACCCCGTAGTTCACTACAATATACTTGGCACGGGTGTGATACTTATCTCCATTAAATTCACGTACCATACGACCCATATCATTTTGAATAGAAGAACCTGATTGTGTGTGCCAGTTGTTGGTATATGAGTTAAGTGATTGAGCTGTTGTGACAATAAATGGAGTTACGTTACGTGTTCCATCCCAACCAACGCTTGTTGAATCTCCAAGCCCCCAAATCTCTGATGCGTGACTGGTTGATTGGTTCATGATAATTGAACCACCAATAATTGAAGTTGCTAGGGATAATCCCAATAATACCTTATTCATTTTAATTTTCCTCATAATACTTATTTTTCAAAAAGTCCGCTAATGCTTGTGTATCATGTTCCATGCCTTCGTAATATTTCGCTACGATATGGTTATCATCAATTCCAAAAATCACAGAACCATCTTTAGCCATGTTTCCAAATGTAATTTCGTTATCTGTATATCCATTGAACACATCATCAAAATAATCCACACCTTTTAGAGAGAAATTAACTAATGAATGTTCAGTTGCCACATCAAGCTTAACGAGAAAGTCGGCAGGTACACGAACATATCCCACATAAAAGCCCATTGTATTGAATAAAATTGGCGTGAAAAATGGTAGTTGATCCGGATTTTCAAAAACGTCCTTTAAATTGTTTAGCGTCATTACTTATTCTCCAATAATTCAGGGTTCTCATGAATGTTTCCTACTACGGAGTAGTACATCATGTCCAGTAATAAATCGTCACCGACCTGCCATGAACCATCGTAAAACTTAACAGCCCCTATAATTGTGTTGTCATCAGTGTCACATATAATATCACCTTCATAAATCTCTTTTCCATAAAAATCTTCAAACCCTGTGTATTGCTCAAAGACACCCCTCTCATCATTTAAAACTCGCATATGTAAACTATTAATTTCTTCCCATGTGCGCATGTGATTATTGTGCCACTCTCGGAAATTAATTTCTCGTGTCATTTTAATCGAACCCCTTTTCGTTGTTAAAGTTTTGATTTGATTTAACCATATAATAAAAGTAAACCAATTGATCTAACACACGCTTAGGTGTTTCGTTAAAATCATTTTCAATGTCATTAACAGCATTGTAAATATCAATCTCTGATAGATCAACTCGCTCAACAATCTCATTAAATGAATACCTACTATTCAAAACAATTTTTGCAATTTCTTTGTGTTCAAGCATATTATTTTTCCTCTTCTGCTGTGGGATTTAAATCATCTACACTATTCATAATAGCAATTGCTTGCTTTTCTGTCAAGTTTGATTTCTTAATTTGTTTGTCGTTATACCACCAACTGACTGTATATGTCTTTTCCATAATTATATCTCCTTTTTATTTATATCTTTATTATACATAAAAACAGGCGATTATGCAACCACCTGTTTTAAATTATGCTTTTGTAATCTATTCAGTTTGTTCAACAGCCTGATCTGATTTGACACCCCGACTTCTCAATGTTTCAACTTCGTTTTCTAGAAAGTTATTAATATTCTCGGCCTGTTCTTCAAGTGATTGATTAACATAAGGTGTTACGTGTGCCGTAGCCCATGAATTCCATTCAGATAGAGAACGCCAACCAAACTTAGGATTCTTCTCGACTTCCTTAACTACCTGCTCATCTAGGTAATCAAAGAAACTCACAGTATTTTCCATCTTGATGGGGTCCTTTTCAGTTAGAACTCGTCCAGTTGATAGGTTATACGGACCTACCATAACATTGATTTCTAGCTTAGAGTTAGATGGCTGGTTTAATTCGTGTCGTATAATAGGATCTTTATTAGTCATTTTATATTTCCTCATTTCTTAATGTAAATCTAGCGTACTATAGGTTTTTCTTGTTTTCAACTCGATGTTTGGTGTTAGAGATAACACTTTTAATTCTAATATCCTCTGGATGTTTTGTTCCATAAATAAGAAATCTTAATCTATTGTCCTCTGGGTTTTTAGTATGGTCGATAAGGCTCTTTATCCTGATATATTCAGGCGGCTTGGTACTATAGACAACACTCTTTAACCTAATATCCTCTGGGGGTTTGGTACCATAGATAGCGCTTCTTAAATTGTTATCTTCTTTTGGTTTGGTATGGGTAATAACTCGCTTTATTCTATTATCCTCTGGGGGATTAGTATTCTTAATGACGCTTTTCAATCTATTACTCTCCGAGGGGTTGGTGTTATTGATAACATTTCTCAAATAGGTAGTCATTTGACGTTGGTACTCAATCACATTCAAAATATCTCCCTCAGGCATTCCTCTAAACCTAGGATTATTTCGATTTGTCTTAACAAAACCCTTAACGCTAGCCCAAGTCTGTCCGCCAATGTTAAATCCTAGTCCCTTTTGCCACTCACTATCTTGTGTACCATAGGTTATAATTAACTCAGTTTCCTTATCACTAACTTCCCTAGCATATTGATTAATCAATCCCAAGTCCCAAGTAAAATCATATTCAAGATTACCAAGATTTTCTATGGATACGTATTCATCACCAAAGTCTTTATCTCTCTTATGTTCTTTGAATCTTGTTTCGATAGATCTGTTGGTATAACCAACATAACTAGGTTTACCTCCTACTTTGATTAGGTAAAAATTACTTACAATCTTATCCATTATAATTTCCCTTTATTGGTATATCATATATTAAATTGTTTAGATAATCTTCCCTTCAAACTTACGTGGAGAAATGTCCAAGAAGTTAAACTTCTTCAGCTCTTCTGGGCTAGTAACATAAGAACTGGCACTAAATGACTCCATCAAGTTAACTGGGTGCGCATCTAAGTCACCTGAGAACAATGCTACAACAGGCTTTTGAGAGGCTGCAGTGAATCCCATTTCCCATGAAGTTCCTGTATCAACATCGCTAGAGGTTTCCAAAGCCACTGTTAAATCTGTGTTCTTCATTGCCGTCACATCAGCTTCGAACGTCTTCGTTGCCCATTCATACTTGAACGCATCTGAGTGGTCTGTTTCTCCACTAGACAATACTTGCCCTTGGTA
>ERZ894226.475-NODE-475-length-24050-cov-7.924109_pt1 | contig 24050 bp, 27 predicted proteins | sample MGYA00380294_ERZ894226 | MGnify/ENA primary metagenome ERZ894226 (study PRJEB32331, sample SAMN06328434) | human gut metagenome | biome: human gut microbiome; feature: stool | host: Homo sapiens | collected 2014-10-29 ... | reverse complement strand
GACATGATAGGTGTTCCAGATGAAGTATTATAAAAATCTGTCCATCGATGAAAGTAATTTTTCCGTTCAAAGGCAAGGCTGCCGCATTCACCTGACGACTACAGAATATCAACTATTCATTACGTTACTCGACCATTCCGGGCACATCTGCTCCCGAAACTTTCTTCTGGCATCTGCATGGAATATCACAGTGCCGATTCAGACGCGGACGGTCGATGTGCATATTGCAAAGTTACGGAAAAAACTTGATTTGGGCCCGGATGATTTGAAAACCGTAATGGGACGTGGGTATGCGCTTTCTGTACAAGACTATTGCAGAGCAAATCGTTCAGTCTGAGATTTTTCTTATAATGTAAAGCAGCACATTGCATCTGCACGATTGCCATCAATTCTCACTTCCAGATGCAGATGATTACCCGTAACCCGCCCGGTATGCCCGACATATCCGATGACCTCTCCGGCCTGCACCTGCTGACCGGTGGTGACGCAGATGGACGAGCAGTGAGCGTACAATGTTTCCAGCCCGCCGCCATGGTCGATTTGGATGTAATAGCCGTAGCTGCCGCCCCAACTGTCAAGGCCGTTGGCAACAGTGACGATGCCGTCTGCCGCAGCAAGAATCGGTGTTCCCTCGGCACAGGCAATGTCGGTGCCGGTGTGTGAACTGACCTCGCCGGTGATGGGGTCTACGCGGTGTCCGAACTGTGAGGTAATCGTACCCGCAACGGGCAGCGGCCATTGCAGCGTGCCTGTTGGAGTGCGGGTGCTGTCCGGGCTCATAAGTTCTCCACCGCCCTGTGCAAGACCGCCGAGCAATTCTGCCCACAGTTCCTCGTACTGCGGGTCTTGCAGCAGTTGCAGGTAGGTATTCTGACGGGTGGTAAAGTGGTAGTCCGATGCCATTTCTTCGGGCGTTTTATGGCTTAGTTCTATCACAAGGACGGTTTCGGTTATCTCCCTGATGGTGGAGTTTCCGTCCTCGCCGGTGGTTTCAATGGTGGTAGTCTCCTGGTGGGTGGAATAGTCCACCTCGTTCATCTCCCACATGATTTCTCGCAGTTTGTCTACCTGTTCCTCTTCAAGCGAAGCAACCGAGGAGCCGAACCCATCCCCTGATACATACGAAGAAAAGACCGCCAGGACATTCTGCCAACGGATGAAGTACACATCATCGTTGGCTACAATGTCTTGGCGGTCATGTTGTACGGTGTCGGAGATTTCTTCCAGCCTGCCGCGGTATTCTTCCGTCAGGGTTTCCACCGCTTGCTGCACGGTGATGGTATCTGCGCTTGGCGCGTTGGCGGCAAAGAATATGCCGTAGGCCGAGCCGGACACAAACGCCACAAGGCTGATGACAATTATAATGCTGAGTGCCACGCTGATGCCTGTGACAATGGCCGTGACAAGGCTGCGCAGACTGGCGAGAAAATGCCGGATGGCCGAGCGCACCGCCGTAGCGGTCTTACGGGTGTTGGCGGCGGCTTTCTGCATGGCAAGCTGCACTTGGCGGGTGCGGGTCTGCACTTGGGCTTGAGTTGTTACGTTCCGCACAGTTTCATTTGCGGCGGTGCGCAGCTGGCGCTGGCCTTGGGTCACGCCGCGAATGTCGCGCGGAGCGGTTTTGGCGGTGTCGACCTTTTCCTTTGCCCGCTGGCGGGGCAAATCCGCCCCACGGTGCAGGCGCGGCTCTGCGTCGGGCAGCGTGCCACGCCGTGCCTGTTTGGGGCCTACACCGCGCTCACCGGCGGTGTAGGCGCGGGAGGTTTCGACCTGCTCTGCGGTGTGCCGCTCCCGGTATTTTTCGATTTGCTTGCGGGCAAACTTGCGACTCTGCTGCACGGTGAAATCGGTATTTTGCTGGATAGCGGAATGGGATGTATCGGTCACCATCCCGCCGGTGTCGTTGGCCGTGGTATAGTCGCCATCTCCTTGCGCAGAGGTACTTTCCCGCAGTTTTGCTCGACTTTTTTCCTTGGTCTCTGTCCACGCCTTTTTCAGCGCCGCTTTCGGAATTTTTCCCGCAGAATCACTTTTCGGCGCACGCTCGGTTGGCTTTTCTTTTATCTCTTTCATGGCATCCTCCCTGTCATAAATTATTCAAATAGAATTTCAAAATCGTTCAAACGGCTTTTAAATTCTGCACACAAGTGGCCGTTATAATAAGTCTCGTAATCAAGAAACAGACGCGGGAAACATCCCGCACCTACACACTGCGCCTTAGACCATGCCAGAGCAATCGCTCGGTCAAGGCCAGACAACAAATTGGGCTAAAGGGCCATTACATATAAAAAAGCAATGCTGTATCTTCCGATTCTGGACGATACAGCATTTTCTTTGCATTTATGAAAGAATGTCGCTATAATAGGACTATATCTTTAAAACGCGAGGTTTCTCCCATGAATTTATATATCAGTGCCGCCGAGTATGACTACCACACCCTGCTGAAAGTGGCCGAGATGGCAGGGCTTGCGGGAATCATCGGTTTTCATGAGGCCGGGGACGGCTATCTGGTGACCTTCCCGCAGGGGGAAAATGTTCAGGCTTTGATAGATGACTATAAGGGACGGCTGCGGGATTTGGAAAACAATATTTGGCAGCATTAAAATAGGTCTATAAATTTGAAAAATGAAAGGGGCGAACAAACTCCGTAATGAAAAAATATCCATGTCCTTGTTGTGGATTTCTTACCTACAATGTCCCGGCAGATGAAGATTGTGGGTATATTTGTCCCGTTTGCTTTTGGGAGAATGACCCGTTCATCACTTCTGATAACGAGCCAAGCGACTCCAATCATGGAATAACACTAAAAGAAGCAAAATCCAATTTCTTGCAATTCGGTGCTTGTGTAAAAGAAATGCTACGCTATGTTCGACCACCGAGAGATGACGAAAAGGAAATATCATAGCGTCGAATTCAAGTTTGTAGCACCCCTTCGGACCGCTTCGGCGGTCCTTTATTTTTATAATGCAAAGATTTACTCCTTTTTCTCGGACGGGTTGGTCGACATCAGTCTATAGAGCTTTGTATCCTTCGGGAAGGAGTTGGTGAATGGAACAATGTTGCCCGCGCAGCGAATCAGCCCGCAGCCCGCGGGGACGTTGGTGACGTAGCCAAGCTGGTTATCGGAAATATTCAGCAGCTTCGCCAGTTCCGCGCGGTCAGTAGCGCTCTGGTTCAGCATCACGAGAAACTCCGAGTTTGCCAGCATCAGGCGGGCGGTGTCGGAGCGCAGCAGTTCGTCCACATTCTGCGTCAGCCCGGTCACAAGTCCGTTGTACTTGCGGATGCGTTTCCACAGCTTGTAGAAAAAATTCGCGCTGTACTCGTAGCGGAACAAAATGTAAAACTCATCACAGAAAATCCACGTTCTGCGCCCCTTTTTCCAGTTCTGAATGACGCGGTTATAAATGGCATCCAGCGTCACCAGCATCCCCAGCGGCATAAGCTGCTCACCCAGTTCGCGGATGTCGTAAGCAATGATTCTTGCCTGCGTGTCCACATTAGTGTGCCGGGCAAAGGTGTTCAGCGTGCCGGTAATGAACAACTCGGACGATAGCGCCAGCCCCTGCGCTTCGGGTTCGGGCTGCATCTGAAGCAGACGGTAAAAGTCCTGCAGCGTAGGCGGTGTGCCTTGGTAGCCGTTGCGGATGTAGGGCAGGTACACCTGCTCGGTGCAGCGACCGAGGAGGGACTTTTCTTTCGCCGTCACCATGCCGTCACCAATCAACTGCTCGAACAGCGACAGCACAAACTCCGACTTGCTGACGATGGGATTGCGCTCGTCACCGTAGGCACGATCCATGTCCAGCGCGTTGATGTGGGTATCGGACGTAGCCGAAATGCGGATGACTTCACCGCCAAGGGCTTCGGTCAGATAGCCGAACTCACTTTCCGGGTCGAGAATGAGAATGTCATCCTCGGTGGAAAGCGCAATCTGCACGATTTCTTCCTTGGCGCTCATGCTCTTGCCGGAACCAGAAACGCCCAAACGAAAACTGTTGCCGTTGAGCAGCAAGCGGCGATCCGCTACGATCATGTTCTTGCTGACAGCGTTCTGCCCATAATACAGACCGTGCGGCTGCATGATTTCCTGCGCACGGAACGGAATCAGCACAGCGGTGCTTTCGGTGGTCAGCGTGCGCAGGGCTTGGATTTTGCGCAGACCATACGGCAGCACCGTGTCCAGCCCGTCCTTCTGCTGCCAGCGCAGCGTGGAAAGCTGGCACAGGTGCTTGCGGGCTGTCGAGTAGAGCGTTTCGGTGTCGCTGTCAAGCTGCTCCTTATTGTCCGCCAGATGCACCAGTGTCACCAGCCCGAACATCATTCGTTGGTCGCGGGTCGTCAAATCGTCCAGCATCTCCTTGGTTTCCTTGCGCTGGAGTTCCATATCGTAGGGAATGGTCGCGGTAAAATTGTTGTTGGCGTTCTGGCGGCGCTGCCAGTTGGCGACGTTCGTTTCCACGCCCAGCAGTGTGCTTTGCAGCTGGCGGGCAGCTTCGTCAGTCGGCACCGGCAGGATGTCGATGGACAGCATTAAATCGCGGTCGAGGTCGCAGAGTTCCGATACAAAGCTGTCCTTGATGTAGCTGGCGTAGTCTTGCAGATACAGCACCCGACCAAAGCGGGCGTCAATCTTGAAATGGTCGGCGGCAAACTCCATGCTGTCGGGGCAGAGCCAATCCTTGAAATGCTGGCCGCGCCTGGCGTGTTCGTGGATATTGAACTCCGCCGCGGCCTGTTCCCCCGCCTTGAAAAAGTCGCGAAAAATGTGCAAACGCTCGGTCAGCGTCAGCTCGGTTGCCACCGAGGAAAGCTGCGCGAGGTGTGTCACCAGATCCGTGCCGACGCGGGCAAAGTAACTGCGGGCCTCGTCCGCGTTGCGCTTTACCACGCTGACGGTCAGGTAGCGTTCCCGCACAATACTGTTGCTGGTGCCGGTCACTTGGGCGGTCAGCATTTGGTTGAATTCGTGGCGGTACTCGTCCAAGCCGTCATCCTTGTCAGGCAGCAGGACGCTGCGCTCGAACTCGGCTTTGTTGATGCGGCGGTTGTAGATCGTGATTTTTGCCGATGCGCCGGAGTCAAGGGCATTCAGCAGTTCCGAGTAGTCAAGGAACATGGATGTTTTGTCCTCTTTGCTGGCAATGGCGTAGTTAATGTCGGTGAACGACCATGTTTTGGAATACTGGTTGCCGACTTGGAAAATCCCATCCGCAAAGATACGGCGGATGGGAATGGCATCCTGTACACTGCGCGGAATACGGAACTTTTCGCGTTCCATCTTCTGCGCTTTTGACAGGGTTTTAATCAAGCGGTTTCCTCGCTTTTATGCGTATTTTTCTTCATAGGCAACCCTCTCTTTCGTTTCATGCCCGCGCGGATGGCGGGCTGCAGGGTTTCGTAATAGTAACTGTCGGATTTGAACATGAGGCGTTTCGGGCAGAGAATTTCAGATTTAAACCATGCCCACAGCACCTGTTCGGCGGTCATACCGTGGTAGGTGAAAAAACCACAAGCCGCAAACGGCGCGGCGCCCAAGATGCACATCCAGCCGATTTCCTCGGTGCCGACATACGGCTGCAAGGCAAAGTAGATGCCCACCGCCACGCCAACGGCCAGCACCGAGCAAATAAACTGCCGGGTGTTCAGCCCGAAAAAGATGTTTTCGTGATAGTCGCGGACTTCTTTCGGTATTTTGATTTCTATACTGCATTCCTTCCTTCTTTAATAAGTAGGTTGAATTTATCCTATAATTCGTGTATACTATACTCAAAGGAGGCGTTGAATTATGGTTATTAACACAGACAATCTTGTATCCATCACGGAGGCCAACCAGAATTTTTCCCGTGTAGCACGGATGGTTGATGAGAACGGCGCGGCGGTCATCTTGAAGAATAATGTCCCGCGTTATGTCCTTATGGAGTTCAGCCAAGTCGAGGACGAGCAACAGGCGAAAGACGAGGACATTCTCGAAATCTCCAAGCGTCTGATTGCCAAAAACAAGCAAGCCTATGAGGTACTTGCCAAATGAAAACGCTGAGCAAGGAACAGGTTTTAAGGCTGCATAATGCTCTGTTGGAGACGTTTGGCGGTACTGCCGGTATCCGTGACGATGGTTTATTGGAATCTGCTTTGAATGCGCCTTTTGCCACATTCGGCGGGCAGTATCTATATCCATCCGTGCAGGCAAAGGCGGCACAGCTTGGATTTGGCTTAGTCTGCAATCACCCATTCGTGGATGGCAACAAGCGCATCGGCGCCCACGTTATGCTGGTTTTTCTGGCAATTAACGGAATTGAACTTGACTACACGCAGGAAGAACTGATTGACATTATTTTGCAAATTGCAAGTGGGCATTCAAAGGCTAATGACCTGCTGGAATGGATTCTCTATCATCAGGCGTAATATTTGCTGCGCACCATAATGGTGCGCAGCTTTTGCTTTACAACCCCATAATCTCTTTGACAATGCGGTCACAGCCCTTAATGGCTCCGACCAGCACCAGCAGGTTGAACGCCAGTTCCCCAACATAAGTCCAAACAGCGGTGACAACGGATGCACCGGTATCCACGGCGGGCGGGCTGGACGAAATGGCGGAGAAAATAATACAGGACAAGGCAATCACCACGCCCTGCAAACAGACACCTGCGTAACTGCGGATGAAGTTTTTGCCCACGCTGCTGGTGGGTTCACCCGCAAATGTGGACAGCGGTATCGGCGCAATGGCGGCGTACATCCACAGGCTGAACATTCTGCCGTAGACCGTGAGGATCATGGTAAAGGATAAAACCGTAATCAGCAGCCCGCCGATCAGCGTAACCGCCCACAGCGGGATGCTATCCCAAAAGCCCACATTGTTGATGGCGTCGATCAACTCCTGCGGCAGCGACACGCTGCTCATGCCAGAGCTGCCCGATTGGGTAATAATGGTGGACACCATGCCCTGCACAATGGAGAAAACCGCCAGCATTAACTCCAACCCATAGGTCACCGCACCCTTGGCAAGCGCAAAGCGGATGAACAGTTTGAGGGCGTGTTCGGGCTTTTTGACTTCCACAAAGCTACCGCAGGTTTTCATGACGCCCACAGCAAAAAACAGCACGAGCAGCCCATAGCCAATCGCCTGCAAGGCGCTGTGGATGCCGGTCATTACGCCCCAGACCTGCCCGCCCTTGAATGTCTGCGGGCTTTCGGTCAGCAGTGACCAAATCTCCGCCAGCTTGTCGTTCCATGTGGAGAGTGCGGCGTTTAAGTTGCTGACAATCCAAGACTCACCCACAGGGCATCACCACCTTTCCTCTTGGCGCAATCCTCACGCGGTGATGAGGTCGAGGATTTCTTTGGCGAACGTAATCACCAGCCCACCGGCCAGCGTCAGGAAACCTTGGCTGCGCTGGCTGGGGTCGTGGCTCTGCAACGACAGGCCGACCTGCACGATGCCCCACCCCAGCAGGATAAGACCTACGGCGCGGATCAGCGAAAAGATGAATGTGGAGAGATTTTCGACCACGACCAGCGGGTCATCTGCGGCAAAGGCGGGCAGGGCAAAAACAATGCCGCACACCATGACGGCGTACAGCATGAACAGGCTGCGAGAAATTTTTACGGATTTTTTGTTGTTATTCAGCTTCATTTGGGCCTCCTAATTCTTTGTATGGTTGGCTTCATTTCTGCGGCTTCGGCGGGCAGAAAATCGTCCATATCCAGCAGTTCGTAATTTTCGGGTGCACCGGGCAGATCGTCCCGCGCGTTGTCGGCGGCGGTGTAGTCGTAAGGGGCTGCGCCGCCGTCCTCGGTGCAGCGGATGTTGGGATGCTTGAGCAGATTGTATTTGTAGTCCACCACCGGACACTCCCCTCGGATGAACAAGATACACTTGCTGTTGTCCAGCAGCCGCACCTCGTCCGGGGTCATAAGATCGCGCCCGGATTGCTGGTGGTTGATGCTGTAACTGCCGCTGCGCCCTTTGCTTTGGTTATAGCTGGTCGTGGAGATGGTTTCCTTGCCCAGCAGTTCCGAAACATACTTGTGGGTTTCTTTCTCGGTGCCGCCGAGATAGAGGAACTCGTCGCACAGACCAACCAGTGATTCCCAATCATCCTTGTACATAGCCTTTAACTGCGCCATATTCTGCACAATAATCGAACAGAAAATAGCACGTGAACGCATGGTGGCAAGGGCAGACAAAAAGGTGTCTTTCGGCAAGGAAATGTTGGCGTACTCGTCCATAAGGCAATGCACCGGCACAGGCAAGCGTCCTTTGTGTACGCGGTCCGCTTGACGGTACAGCGTCTGGATTAGCTGGGTATAAATCATACCGACCAGATAATTCAGCGACTTATCCGAGTCCGGGATGCAGCAGAACAGCGCGATTTTGCGCTCGCCCAATTCCTGCAAATGCAGTTCGTCCGTCATGGTCAGCTTGGCGATGGACGGCAGATTGAACGCGGCAAGGCGCACACCTACACTTACCAAAATCGACTTCGCCGTTTTGCCCGCCGCTTGCTTGAAAATGCGGTACTGCTTACAGGCGATGCTGTCGGGTTCGCGCATTTCCAAGCGCTCGAACAAGATGTCCAGCGGGGATTGGTAGTTGTCATCATCCTCGTGGACTTCAGCAGCGGCGATCATTTCCATCACCATAGAGAAGTTTTGTTCTTCGGGCGGAGCTTCGTGCAGCAGGTATAGCATGAGGGCTTGGAGCAGGGCGGTTTCGGACTTTTCCCAGAAGGGGTCGCTGCTTTTTGAATGTGATGGTGTTGTGTTCTGAATCAGATTTTCAATCAAGGTCAGCACTTCACGGTCATCATGTACATACACAAACGGGTTATAACAGAACGATGCAGCGGGATTTATAAGGTCAAAAACAAGTACCTCATAGCCCTTCTGCTTCAACAAATTGCCGGTTTTACGCAAAATTTCCGACTTAGGGTCAGTGATTACCATAGAGCAGGCACATTCCAGCACATTCGGCACACCGTAGGTGCGCGTCTTGCCTGCGCCGGAGCCGCCGACAATGAGGATGTTGGTGTTGTGCTTATGTTTGTAGCCATCTATCCCGATGTGAAAGTGTTGGGTCAGCAGCAGGTTCGGTCCGCGCTTATCCATGTAGAACTTGTTTAACCGGAACACATCGCCCCAAGCCGCCGAGCCATGCTCCTCACCGGGGCGGGTGTTCTTCTGATCCGTCACGGCCACAATAACCGCTACCGCATAAACCACCGTAAACACCAACAAAAAGCGCGGGCTGTCTCTGCTCCACGCCAACGCAAACGGCTCTGCCAGCGCGCTGTTCAGCGCATCCAACAGAGCCGTTGTCTTCATGCCCGGCTGCCAACGGCAAGCCACCGCCAGTGCCGCCCACCAGACAACGGGCAGCGGCAGCAGCCAGACCCACCAAGGGTTCTTTCTTCCCGGCGTGGTAGGCTACCTTTCTTCGCCGCGATAGGGCGGGCGTTTTGTACGCTCGGCATCCCATGCCTGACGTTTTCTCCACAACTTCGGCAAAACTACGGAAAAGTCCTGCGGCATACGTTCCGCCTTGATTTGCGGCAGATTTGCAAACAAATCGCTTTGCAGCGTTTTCCATGCAACCTTATCCGGCATATTTTGAGTATAGAATTCGTTGTAGCTGTACGCCAGCCCACTGGTATCTATGTAGTGCTTGACTTCCGTTCGCAGCATTTGTCGTTCCCATTCGGTTTCCGGCGCACGGTGGGGTACAAGCTGTTCCTGCATAATTGCCTGATGTAAATCGGCAGACGATTTCAGCAGAGCCGGATACTTTCGGAATAACTTGGCGGCAATTCCTTCCTTTTCAAAATAGGTGTGCAGCTTCTGCCCTGCGTAGGCATACCACGCCACATTCCCGCATCCCATCCACTCCGTATCTCGGAACGGAATGTTGAGTACCGCGAGGTTATCGGGGTCAATCAGCGCCTGCCGATAAGCATCGTACCCCTGCATAATCAGCCAGTTACGAAAATCGGTAAATCTGTCATCCGAACTGCCGTCATTAATGATGCAGGCTGCTGCGACCATTTTGGGAAAGTTGGCTTTATTGCGATAGCTTTGCCATACGCAATCAAAGCCGAGCAGTTCATCCTGCGGCAATTTGATGAGTTCCGTGTAAAGGAACTGTTTCACGGACGCTTCATCCTGCATATCCGCTTTGGCGCGGACTCGGTCAATGATCGACCAGAATTTTTCCCATGTCATAACCGGATTCACCAGATAAACAGTGGCGTGTGGGCGTGGAGCAGCCGCGCGAGTGCATCATCCACCGCATCAGTATAACCGCCCTCTGCCAAGCGCTGGGTGCGCAGTTGGTTGAGGGCGGCTTTTGCCAGCCGATACTCTGCTGCCGACATCGTCAGCTTACCTCCTGCGGGCAGATCGTTCACCCGAAGGATCAGCCGCCCGGTCACCTCGGTGTTGCCACCGTTGGCACGCTGGCCATAGTAGACATCGCCCAGCGCCCGGAGCAGGATGCTTTTGTTGGCACGGTCAAGTTTAACTTTACGTTCTGTCATGGCTTTTGCACCTCCTGTTGCCTACAACATATCCCAAAAGCGCTGTAAAAGCTAGTCTGCACTTGAAAACAAACAGAAAACATTTACAGCACCTTTTCTTTGCGCCGGATTTTTACCGGCAGCTTGGGCATACGGTCTTTGGGCGCCTTTGCCCGGTTTCGCAGGTAGGCGGTAATATCCTGCAGTTCCATGCGAACGCTGGGGCGCTCACCCTTGGCTCGAAGCAGATCGGCGCGCGGCGACGGCGAGTTTGCAAAAGATTTGCTGCTGTCGGAGAAAGGCTCGGACGGACTGGCGTTCTCCGAGCCCAGAGGAAAATCCACGGCGGGCATGTCCTCGTGGTTGGGGGCTGCATTTTCCAAATTATGCTGCACGGCATCGACCAGTTCTGCCGTGCCGGTGTCCACGACATCCAACTGCAATTTTTCAATAATGCGATTCGCTTTGGAAGCGTCGTCCTGCAAAATAGCGATTTCTATGTGGTCGGGGTCCATCTTATCGCGGATGGGGCAAAACAACAGCCCATGCGCTTTGGCAGCGCGGGCAAAATCATGCATACGGTCTTTGTCTACCGTGAAAAATTTCAGCGGCTTCTGTTCTTTCAAAAGGCGGATAAGATGTGTTTTGCCGTGGGTCTTTTTGCTGTCGTGCAGCACGGCTTGCGCAAAAATAAAGAAATTTTTCGCAGCGGTGCCGGAGATGCGCAGGGCAAACTCCGCACCCTCCAGCGAGTAGCGGACGACCTGATCCGCAGGTTCGGAGCCGTAATTCATCTGGCATCACCGGCCTTTTCTTTGGGTGAGGGCAAGCGACTGAACGCGTCCACACCGGGGATGAGGGCTAGGCTGCGTCCGCAATCCCAGTCCACATGAATCTGACCCATATCGTCTATAAACTCTACAGTTCCCATAGAACCGGGCGGCACGGGGAAATCATCTTCCATGCAGCTGAGTTGCAGCCGCGTGCCGGGCGGGTACTTGCGGCGCAGGTGTTCGATGTAGTCTTTGTTGGGGTATTTCATAGGCATCCTTCCTTTCAAGATTATAGTGTCAAATCAATGTTAGGGCGGCGGTCACGCGCACGTTCCTGTTCGCGCTGTTGTTGTTCAGCACGGTCACGGCGGGCTTCGGTGAGGTGTTGCTGCACCTCTAGGGAGTGTTCTGCGATTTTACGGCAGAGGCGTTCTTCTTGGCGAAGCTGCTTTAGGGCTGTGTTGACTTGCTGGATGCGTGGGCTATCCGGGTTTGTTTTATACAGCGATTTTCTTTCTGCAGTGAGCTGGACAATTTCACCCAGCTTGGCTTGTCGGTAGGTTTCCAGCTGTGCCAGCGTATCAATGTTGTTCTTAGATAAAAACTCCATCTGCCGGATGCGCTGGTCTAACTTGTAGGCATCCTGCCGCACGGCATAGCTGGGGCGACGCGGCTTGCGGGGCAGCGCGCCCAATTCGTACAGGTAACGATAGTACAGCGCCCGCAGGCCGGTCAACTTGCGGCGTGGCTTGCCGCTGTGCAGACGGCCATGTTGGATTGTTGGTGGATTTTCAACATAAGGGTGGTAGCTTTGTGGATATAGGATGCGCGTCTGGATGGCTTCTGGCGTGTAACGCTTGCCCAGCGTTTTGAATCGAACAAAGCGTTCTTTTCCGGGTGGGCGCAGGACAGGATACTTGCGTCCCAATCGGACTTCATAGCCTTTGCGGTTCAGCACAGTAAGAAATTGCCGCCATGTAAGGCTTTGTTGAATTGCTTCGTCCACATCCTGCCGGATGGCAGTGCGCCATGTGGGTTGGTTGTTTTCCTCAGCCCTCCACTTTTCATATTGCCGCTTTCCTCGCAGCGATTCCGGTGTTTCAATGATGGAAAGCCCATACTTTTGGCAGAGCGCGTCTGAAAGTGCGCGTACTTCGGCATAGTAACTTTTACTATTGCTGTGGTACTTCTTTCCATCCTCCAAGCTGACGGCGCTCCATACAATGTGGTTGTGGTAATGCTTAGTGTTCAAATGCGTTGTCACAATTGCTTGGTATTTCCCAAGCAATAGCTGCTCCGCAAACTCGACACCGATCTGGTGCGCCAGTTCTGGAGTCACCTCTCCTTCTGCAAAACTCTGGACAAGATGGTATCCCTGCACACCGGTTTCTTTGTGCCAGCGAAGCGTATTCAATCGCATATCTTCAAAGGCGCTGGTGGTTGTGCAACCCAGTCCTGTTTCAAAACAGGCTGATTCGGTTTTATCCCGGTTTAACGCATAGTCCACAGCTTCTTCCAGTGATTTCGGTGTCGTTTTTGCTTTGTTTTGTACATAGTCCACTGTGCGATCAAGGCGGCGCACAGGGATCACGGATGTGTAAGCCATTTTTCATAGTGACTCCTTTACCAGTTTTCTTTTACTTCCCGCCAGACCTCTTGGGTTAGCCGGGTCATTTCATCCACACTCCCCTGCCCTGCTGTTCCGGTACTGTTGGCACGGTGGGCAAGCTGATTTGCATTGTTGCACAGCCCTGCCACCTTGCGGAGCAGATCGGCGTGGTGCGTGCAGGGACGGGGATGGATTTCTTTGCCTACAATGAGCGTGCGCAGGTATTCCTCTCGGTTCAAACTGCTGGCCGCAACCTGCCGATTCAAGAATGATAATTCATTCTCATCGACATGGAATGAGACAACAAATCTGCGTTTACGCACGGCAGGGGTTTGGGGCATCCCCAAAATGTGCGTCTGGTCGACCAGACGCTATGCTAGCAAAACACGACACCCCGCAAAACGGTTCATGACACAAGGTCGTCGCCCTCCGAAACGGCTTTCTTCAAACCGTCCAAGGTCGTCACGATGCGGTTGTATTTCTGTGCCAAACCGATCTGCGCGTTGGTGGTTGCATCCTGATTGCGACTGCAGACCACCAGCATCGGGCAGCGCAGCAGCTTATCCCGCACAATGGCGGTGTATTCGCTGCGTTCCACGGCATCTTCCAGCACCAAATACTGGCTGTCCTGCAATTTGGGGCATACCGGCAGGTAGCCCAGCAGGTATACCTCGCGGCAATAATTGCGGAGATGTTTAGAGGTTGCGCCCTCACTGGCGCAGATAAAAGCCCAAGGTCGTTTCATTTTCGTGTTTCCTTTCTGAATTTTGGGAGTGAATCAGATTTGATTCACTATTTTTAAGTTGGCGGTCAAAAGTGAATCAGTTCTGATTCACTTCGGATTCAAGGGCAGTTTTCAGCCGTTCGGTGCTGCGTTGGAAATAGGCGTCCGACATTTCAATGCCGACAGCCTCATAGTCTTCCTGCACAGCGGCCAGCACGGTGGTGCCTGCCCCGGCAAAGGGGTCAAGGATGCGCCCGCCCGGCTCGCAGATCTGCACCACATCCCGCATAAGCTGCAAGGGCTTTTCGGTGACATGGATGCGGTTCTGCGGGTTGGGGTAACGGAACACGCCCGGCAGACACCCAACATTTCTCTCAAGCGGCATTTTGCCGTTGGACCCCCACACAATGTACTCGGACTGCTGGCGAAAGCGTCCTTTCTGCGGGCGGCTGGCGACTTTATCCCACACGGCTACACCGCGCCAGGTCCAGCCCGCCCACTGCAGGGCCAGCGTCATGGCGGGCAACTGCCGCCAATCGATGAACAGGCAGACGGGCGCACCGGGCTTGGCAATACGGCGGGCATCCTGCAGCCATGCCGCCGTCCAGAACATCCAGCTCAGCTGATCCATCTGGTCGCTGTCAAAGTCGGGTAGCGCTTTGTCCTTGCTCATACTGCTGTACTTTTCGTTGGTGCTGCGGTTCTTGGTGGTCTGGCTACTGCCGCCGCTGGCGTAAGGCGGGTCGGTGATGATGGCATCGAAGCTGTTCGGCTCAAACTGGCGGAGGATCTGCAGGGAATCTCCGTGCAAAATCGACCAGCGGTCACCGCCGCAGTGTTCGGGCATCTGGAAATCAGGGTCGAGAATGTTGAGTGTTTCGGGAGTGTTCGTCAAAGGCATCTTCCTTTCGTTTTATCGTTCAAAATCATGGGTACAGGCTTCTTTCGGGAGCGGTGTGCGGCTGGCTGTCCGCACAGAAACACGGTCATCTTCGAGTACAAAGCAGTCCTGCGTCCTGTTGTCGAGCTTAGTGCCGGGCAGAACAACGGCATTGCCGCGGCAGACTACATTGCCGGAGATTTCGCCATATACGCGGGCGCTGCCGTCAATAGTCGGTGCGCACAAGGTCTGCTCATCCTGCCGAATCACGGCATACCCGCAGACACAGCTTTTTCCCATAATGACCCCGCCGCATACGATGGCATCATCCTGCACAGTGGCATCCCCCATTACGGTGGCGTTCTTGCCGACATAGGCGCAGCCCTTTGCAACGGCATGATCTGTAAGGACTGCATCGCCGCAGACAACTGCATTTTCACAGGCGATGGCATCTTCCGAAATCCATGCGCGTCCCTCTTGGTCGAGGTTGTCATAGCTTTCCACACAGCCGCCGAGCATCCCAGCAAGGACATCCTCGGTCAAGTCCGTCAGCGCGCGGATACGGTGCAGGTTGGGATTGTCAGGATGGGCAATGTCGGTGATCTCATATTTCTTCATCTGGCATCACCCCGGTCATGCTTGGGCGTAGGGCTGGGCGACAGTTCGGTTTCCACATACTCGGAAACGATGTTGAGTGCTTTCTGGTAGCTGTCGCAGGACATAACGCGGTCACGCATTTCTTTGGCTTTGTCACCTTGCCCGCTACTTTTCAGCAGCCGGGATGCGCGACCCATGATGGCGAAAATGTTGCCGTCCTGCCCAATCAGCTGCATCTTGGGCTTCTTCGGGCGGTTCAGCAGTTTGTTGAATTCGGTCATATCCGGCACATCGCGTTTCAGTTCAAAATCGTGATCCTGCCAGAAATGGACATACAGCTTGCCGTTCCCAACATCGATTTCCCGCTGCTCGAAGCCCTCGCCCCAGCCGTCGCTGTATTGGCCGGAAATATAATTGCAAAGGACGGTCTGCTCATCATCGAGCAGAGGTTCTTTCAGTTCCACCGTCAGACAGCCGCAGAGCTTGTTGCCATGCACCTCGACGGACGGGATGGCCGTGACTACCTTGACGCGAACCGAATCGTCCTCGTGATAATACTGCATGAGGTCGCCGCCAAAGTCGCGGGTATCATTTTCGACGGCATCGCGGATGGCTGTCTCGTATTCCAACAGTTCATGCCCGTCCTGTGGGTATCCCTCGTACTCGTCGTAGAACTCGTCCTCATAGTCGGGTTCATTCGGGAAAAAGTCCGCAGTCAGCGGAGAATAAAATTTCATCTGCAAATTGCATCACCTCAGTCTCCGCCGCACAGGTCGTGGTCGATCTGTGCAGCATAGTAGTTTTCTATCGTCAGCGGCGCGTTGTAGAGCGCCGCCAGTAAGTATTGCTTGATGTTTCGGATGCGGGGCGGGTTGTCCTTGAGACAATCCAGAACATACTGGATGTGTTCTGCGCCCAATTTTAGGAATCGAGATTTTACTACTTCTGCGGGCATTTCCTCTCCCGAAATGCGGATAGCAGCCCGTTTGGAGCAAACCACATCCAGCATCAACTCCACCAGTTCATCCAATCGCATCTTATCCATCGGGTTATTCTGCGCCAAAATCGGACACTCGATATTTTTCAGCAGCAGGGCGCGGTACTCTGACCGCTGGCCCGCCGCGCGGATAGGATTCGATACGTTATTTGTTTCTTCTTTCTTTATTCCTTTAGTATTTAATTGTGCAGGATTTTCCTGTACAGGTTTTTCCCGTTTAGGCTCTGCCTGTTTTGGTTGGGCACACTTAGGCGTTGCTTCTTCGGGACCCTGTTCCGGGGGCTGCGGCTGCTCTAAAACCGTGTACTCCATGCCGCGCATCTGGCCGTTCTTGTCGCGGATGCGGCGGCGGATAATATAACCCGCTGCTTCTAACTCGCGCACGGTGGCACACACACTGTCCACACCCTCTTTGCAGATAGACGCCAACCCTCGCGTGGTATAATCCCAATCTTCGGGCAGAGACAGCATCAAAGATAAAAGCCCCTTCGCCTTGAGCGAAAGAGCCTTGTTGCGTAGATGATGGTTGGACATAATGGTATAATTTTGCGTCTTTTGTACACGGAACACAGCCATAACGATTTACCTCCTGTTTATGCCCTATAAGTGGGCGAACGATTTCTAACTTTCATGTTGATTTCTCTCTATCGGCAAGGCGCCGCGCGGTGGGCGGCAGTTCTTGCCATCAGGTTGTTTTTTGCCATATCAGCGTAATCTCCATTCTCGATGTTGGGCGGCAGGTCGCAAACCTGATACTTTTCTCGGTAAAGGTTCTGAATGCCGACACTCGCCATGCGCCCTTTGGCATCGTTGTCCAGCCGCAGTTCTATAGTGGTGATCTCCGGGTGCTGGCGCAGAAATTCCTGTAACGCCAAAGGCTCCCTGCCGGAGGATGAGACCCCACCCAGCGACAAACGGTATTTATCTGCAGCATCGCCGCAGCGCGTCATCTCTGCCATGGCATCTATGGCGGCTTCGAACACCGCCACCGTGGTGCCGCGCTGCATCGGCGGGATGCAGAATCCGTACTGTTTCTGACTGCCGGGAGCCTCCCTCTTGAACGGTTTACCATAGTCATAAATACCGCGCAGGGCAGCATATTTTGGCACACCCTGCGGGTCTTTTCCCAAGAAAACACAGTTGTGGTATTCTGCACTTTCGTACAGAATTTTTCTCTCAATGCAGTATCGGATGGTGGGCGGCGAGATGCCGCGTCCCAGCAAATACCGCGTTACGCGGTCATTATTCGGCGCAGGGTTCGGCAGACGAAACAGCGGACGCTCGCGCTCCACCGCTTCATGCTGCACTGGGATGTACGTCGGACTTTCCTCACATAACAGCTGCGCCGCTTCTACGAACGGTACACCTTCCACATAAATCAAATATTTCAGCGCCGACTTGCCGCCAATGTCGCGGCTTTTCCAGTGCCAGACACTGGATTCGCCGTTTATCTTGAAACTGTCGTGTTCAGCAAGCTGGTACTCGCCCCGTGCGCTGCTTTTCACCAGCGAACCGGGGCGGTACCGCCGCAGGAACTCGATTGCCGTCATCCGGTTGGCGGCATCAATTTGTTCTTTACAGACGCGCGGCAATTACACAATGTAAGCGGCGAGGTCGCTCATATGTTCGATATTTTCCCACGGAAAATCCTCGCGTCCGAAGTGACCGCCCGCCGCCGTGCGGCTGTAAATAGGGTTCAGCAGGCTCAACTGCTTGATGATGCCCGCAGGGGTCAGGTCATACACCTTGCGCACCGCTGCTGCCAAACAGTCATCCTCACAGATGCCGGTGCCGAAAGTATTCACATCCACCATGACAGGGTCTTTTTCCCCGATGGCATACGCCAGCGTGACCTGACAGCGGTCGGCAAGATGGGCGGCGACCATGTTTTTGGCAATGTACCGCGCCATATATGCGCCGCTGCGGTCTACCTTGGTGGCATCCTTGCCGCTGAACGCACCGCCGCCGTGGGGTGCAAATGTGCCGTAGCTGTCCACCATGAGCTTGCGCCCGGTCAAGCCGGTATCGGCATCCGGGCCGCCCTGCACAAACTTACCGCTGGGGTTCAGGATGATTTCCGCATCGTCGGCGGGCATACCGTCAAAGGCCAGCGGGAACACATATTCGTCCAGCAGATCCGCCAGCTTATTGATGTCGGTGTCCTCCTTGTGCTGGACAGAAACGACCACTGTGGTGATGCGCACAGGCGTGTCGCCGTTGTATTCCATCGTGACCTGCACCTTGCCATCCGGGCCGATGTCGGGGATAACGCCGGTCATGCGGGAGATTTCCAGCAGCGTCACAAGGCGCTGGGCAATCACCACCGGCATGGGCAGATATTCGGGCGTCTCGTCGCAGGCGTAGCCGACCATAACGCCCTGATCGCCTGCACCGAGGGTGTCCTCGTCCTCGCCCTCAGCCAATTCCGGCTCGACAGCGCCCGCAATGTCGGGACTCTGGTCGTGGATGTAGCAGTCGATCTGGTACGCTTTCGGGTCATAGCCGACATCCCGCAGGGTGTCGCGGACGATGTTGAACACATCCGGCTTAGCGCTGGTCGTGATTTCGCCCGCTACAATGATGTGACCGTGGGTTGCCATAACCTCACAGGCCACGCGGCTGGCGGGATCATGCTGCAGACAGGCGTCCAGCACGCTGTCGGCAATGAGGTCGCACAGCTTGTCGGGATGCCCGCGCATGACGGATTCTGCGGTGTAAAAACGGGGATGCTCGTTTTCCTGCATAGTTTCGATATTTTTGAAAATGTCGTTCATGTGTGTTTTCTCCTATTATCGTTCTTTTTCATGTGATGTGGTTTTCTGCTTTGCCTGTAGGTTCCAGAGCTTTTTCACAGCATTCATTTCTTCTGGGGCAAGCTCTGCAAGGCGGTCCAAATCAAAGTCAACTGCCTTGTAGCTGCAATACCCAGAAAATCCGTGCCGTGGCAGAACGGTTCCCAAGTGGTTCTGTTCGATGAAGCAAAGAAGATCTTCGCTCATCTCGTGATTGATATAAGCCTGACCTTGTTTCAGCCGGCTGCCCGGCAGATTTACTGTCAGATCTGTCAGGGGATAGCCGCCTTCTTCGTCCAGACCGATATACAGACCGTGACCCTGCACATAGGAATCAATGCGCAGGGTCACCTTAGTTTCAAAATAGCTGCCATGAAAAGGCAGCAGCGTTTTTTCCTGATTCATCTTTCGCGGCTTTCTTTTGCGTTCGGCGGCGGAGCCATAACGCGGGTATATTCTTCCGGCGTGGTGTGTTCCACACACAGGGTTTTGCCCAGCAGGAAAAACAGCTGCGGGTCGTGGTACATTTCCTCGTAGTGCTTCATCTGCTGCGGGGTAAGATCAGTAAAATCATCGCGGGTCAGACCGCAGACGAAAAATGTGCCATGGATGATGTCATAGTCGCCCAGCATACGGTTCAGCGGCTGGTTTTCTGCAATGCCGTTGTCATTACAGACGTTATGTGGTGCACCACATAACGTTTGTAATGAGTAGTTCCTACAAATGAGTAGTAATTGAGCAAAATGCCCAGAATCCCGGGCGTTTAAGCATAATTTACTACACATAATCAGAAAGTTTTCTTTCCAAATTGTGTTAACCATTGCAATAAATCTTCATCCTCCTCCCAAGGCATTGTGGTATTGGGTGTGTAATTCGGCACTTTCTCCTCAAATACTTTTCGCTTCATCTCTGCATCGATGCGAGCGTAAACCTCTGTTGTAGAGATGTCTGCATGCCCAAGAAAATCTCGAATATATATCATGTTAACACCAGCTCGCAGCAAGTGCATGGCTTTGGTGTGGCGTAATACATGAGGAGATATATTCTGTGGTTCAAGTACCGGAGATGCCTTTGCCGCATACTTCTTCAGAATATAGGTGACCCCATAGCGAGATAAAGCCTGCTTTTTTGCATTATAAAATAGCGGAATCATCTGAGACTGAGAATCGGAATGAAAGCTGCGGATATATCTGTCCAACAGTTTGCAGGTATCCTTCATCAGGGGAACCTGACGAACTTTTCGTCCTTTTCCAGTTAGAATAACCATTGGGGGGTGTGTTAGACGGACATCTTTCAGCCTAAGATCCACCAATTCCTGTACCCGTGCGCCAGAGTCATACAGTAGTGCAAGAAGTGTCAAATCTCGGAGCCCTTGTCGGGTAGATGCATCTGGTTGGGACAGAAGAAGTGACAGATCATCCTCCGTCAAAAACGGTATCAATGCCTTTTCGTACTTTTTGGGTCGCAGATTAATAATGTCAACGCAGTTTTCTATGTTTTCCGGAAACTTGTACTGTACAAAATGAGCAAAGGCCTTTATGGCGGCAAGTCGCTGGTTTCTTGTTGTAACCGCAATATGGCGGGATGTTTCTAACCAATCCAGAAATTCAGAAACAAGTTCCATATTCAGATAGCGCAATTCTATATAATTTGCGGAGATGCCTTTCTTTTCTTGAAAAAATAGAAGGAGTTGCTTGAAAGTATCTCTGTATGAATTGGTGGTATTGGGACTCACCCCGCATGTAGTAGGCAGATAGATTGAGAAATACTCGGTCAGTGCTTTGGTAAAGTCAGTTTTCCTCATCCGTCTCACCTCCAACCGGAATAATGCCGACAAATGCTCTGTCAAGTTTTTGGGAAAGTTCCGGGAACGAAGCAACCGTCAGGTGAATATACCAACAGGTTTCACGGTAACTCTTATGTCCCAAATACGCGGCAAGGCGAGGAACGATTACCATGGGATCATACCCATCAGAAAGTTGTTTTTCCAGTGTATGAACTGCGAATGTATGCCGAAAATCATGCACACGAGGGCCATTGCCGGTGTGAGGAATATTGCATGCGAATAGCAGCTCGCGAAAATTATCATAGATTGTTTTAATAGAATAATGGCCACAAGCAGATGGAAAGAACCATTCTCTTTCATCTGGTAACTGAGCAGAGTAGCTTCGGAGATACTCTATTACGCTATTGTGGACAGGGACAAGTCTATCCTTACCTCCTTTCCCGTTGTGTACAGTAATAATGCCTGTATCCAAATCGACATCCTTCACTCTTAGCCGGAGCACCTCACCTATACGAAAACCACAGCAATATAAAAGCCGGATAACAGCAGGTATGACCAGATGCCTTGTTGGCGCATTATTCCTGACCGGCAGATTATCTGCTGCATATAATAATCGCCGTATTTCTTCAACAGTAAATATATGCGGGGTAAAAGTCGAACTGTTCTTTAGTTTGCTGGTATCCGGGACATAGGAGATTCCGTCCTGCGTGTATGCAAATTTTGCAAAAGCGCGTATCGCATTATGTCTGACTATTTTCGAACGGTTTGAAAGATATGGCTTTAATAAATCCCATGCGTCAATAAGCTCTTTTGTCACCACGGGGGCATCCGAGAGTTCCTTTGAAAGGCAGTCCAGTTCCTGCATATAATAGCCGCAATGCACGGAGGTATATCCCTCATTTTGTCGAGATTCCAGATATTTCCATATTATTGGCGCAAGCTGGCTTGTGAAAGTAAATTGTTTCATAGTAATCCCTCCAAACTCAGCGAACATAACCGCATATGTTCAATATCGACCCGCAAGTAGGTTTCTGTTACACTGATGTTACTGTGACCGAGGATTTGGGACACATCCTGCACCGGAGTGCCTTTTCTCAGCATATTTGTGGCAAACGAATGGCGGATAGTGTGTACGCCTGTGTGCCTCTTTGTTGGGATAGCAATCCCTGCTCTGCGTAAATACTTATGAAATTCCGGATTGAAATTGTTATGCTCACCCAATGGCTGAAACGGTGCGTTATGGCTCAGAAAGATAAAAGCCGAGGAGGACTGTGGGCGGCCATCTTGCAAATAGGAAATAATCGCCATACCTAGCTCTTTGCTGAGTGGCAGACTCAAGGCGTTCCCTGTCTTCTGCTGAGAAAGTGAAATGCAGTTTTCCTTCCAGTTAATATTTGAAAATTTGAGTCCCAAAACGTCGCTTATCCTTAACCCTGTTCTTGCAAGAAGCAGAAAAATCGCGTAATTCCGCCTTCCAACTGGATTGGCAGTATCGATGACTGCAAGAATCTTGTCGATTTCTTCAGGACTCCATACCTGTGGAATCTGGGGTGCAGTGCGTTTGAAGTTTGGGAGTTGAAGGGAATAATCCAAATCCGTATATTTGTGGTCATAAAGCCAGTGCAGGTAAGCACCAACTTGTCGGCATCTTGCTCTACGAACATTCATGCATATTTCTGAAGCATTGCTCATAGCCGTGGAAAAACAGTTGATAGTCTCCGCATTTATGCTTTTGATGTTCTGTGTGTTTGATGAATGAACAGCAAGCAAGAAAAGCCTCAATGCTGCTATTGTGTTGTCCATCCACGATCTCGAAAAATTCTGCATTTTGCAATAACTCAAGTAGTCGGAAAAAAACTTATCGAAACAATCGTCATCAATAGAAGCAACGCCATAAACTTTACGGCGGCACACTGTTCCCGTGCGAAAAATCTCGTCCAATGCATTCATGTGACGCCGTGCATGGCGCATTCGACCGTCAAGAGTCTGATCTATAGCGTGGACATCGACTCCGAAGTATTGAAGCAAAAACTGCTCTGCAGTTTCACGGCTATAAGCGGGAGAGGCTGAATACGAAAGAAATCTGTTCCATGTAGCTCTATAAAACCCAAGAGTACTTTTCTTGTAACCCTGACCGAGTAGCCATTGCTCGGTCTTTTCCATCAATTCCTTGATTGGTATTGTTGCTTCAGACATTATAAAACCTCCTGATGTTATTTGCAGAGCATTGTGTCTCTACATTATGTAGAGTATCACAAAAAGCTACCGGCTAAAATACAAATGAAATCAGGAGGTACGAAAGGAGATGTCAATTATGCTACACATAACATATAACTACGCATTACAGACGATACAGGCGCTATCCCGCCAAGGGTACACGGCCTCGATGGTGCCGCCGACAACTGCCTGCTCGGCTTCAAGGGTATGCTCAATGTCGGCTTCGCGGGGGTACTTTCCGGGTTCAACGATCAGAACTTTCATCGGCATCCTCCTTATCAGAAGTTTCTTTCAGCGCATTTCTCTGCTTGACGGTCAACAGCACGATACCTGTCGCAGATGCAAGAGACACGACCACAATAGCCAGCAGCGGGAAACCATCTCCTGTCTGCGGGAGGGTCTGCACCTTGCGCGGTGCAATAACCGGCGTGGGAACAGGAGTTGGCATCGGAGTTGCAGCGGGCGTCGGCTGCGGTGTGGGAGCAGGGGTCGGTGTTGGCGTGTCCTCGCGGGGCGTGGCTTCGTCTATCATCTGAATTGACCGCTTGTCGGCGCGTGTCCATTTGGCATCCGCATTTTCGCGGACGAAAAGAGAAATCCCGTCATCAACGGTTTCCAACTTGAACTGCACCGAGTTTGCAATTTTAAAGCCAGCCGGGGCGGCATCTTCGGTCAGGGTGTAGATGTACTCATTGCTGTCGTCCGACAGTTTGAGGGAATCATCCGAGATGGGAACACGATGCGTTTTGTAGTCCGTCACCCAAGTATCAATAACTTCGCCGCCTGCATCACGGATCGCCAGCGTAGCGCCCGGCAGCAGATTTCCTGCAATGTCTGTTTTGTCTATGTCAAGTACAGGTGCGTCCTGCATTACAATGGTTGAACCATTCATTTTCGACCAGTCATCGTCCGTTTTTACATACACCTCATTGACCTGCTCTGTACCTTCCTGCACCAGCTTGAACACGATGCTTTCGGCTTCGGCGTAACCATCCGGGGCGCGTTTTTCCGTCAGGGTGTACGCTTTTTCCAGCTCCAGACCTCGCACGGTATGCGGTGTCTTGGCAGCGGTCCAGCCTTCTATCAGCTTGCCATCTGCCTCGTGGATCTCCAGCTTGGCACCGGGCAGCTCTTTGCCGTTGGTGACATCCTGTTTGGAGATGT
>ERZ894226.462-NODE-462-length-24395-cov-10.868324_pt1 | contig 24395 bp, 18 predicted proteins | sample MGYA00380294_ERZ894226 | MGnify/ENA primary metagenome ERZ894226 (study PRJEB32331, sample SAMN06328434) | human gut metagenome | biome: human gut microbiome; feature: stool | host: Homo sapiens | collected 2014-10-29 ... | reverse complement strand
CCGTGGCGATGCTCTCAAGGCGTCGGCGGTACTGCCAACAATGTGGTACAGGAAGTGGGAGCTGTTTCCAGCAGCCGGGTCGGTGGTTCGCCCTTTATATCCGGGAAGTAGTGTCGAATAGGGTATACCATTTGATTCCAGATTATGGCGGCCACAAGTTTTCAACAAGTGACCGCCATGCTTGTGGAATTAAATCCGCGAATTTTCAAAAAAGAGGTGTTTTGTATAAGCAGCAAAGGATTTAACCAGCGCGATGCCTACCGTGTGATGCTGCGCAAGTATCCCGACGTGATGAACATCGAGCAGATGTGCGATGCCCTGCGAATCAGCACCAAAACGGGGTACAAGCTGCTGCACGAAGGCAAAATCCCGGCAATGAAAATCGGGCGCTCGTATCGCATCCCCAAAGCACACCTGTTTACCTACCTTCAGATTTGCGGTCAACACTGTCGAGCAGAGAATCGACAGTGTTGATTGTTTTGCGCCGATGCGTTATGCTGTTCTTGTCAACAGCAGATCGGGGGCGACCCAAACCGAAGGAGGTATTTTTTTATGGTCGCAGGGCATCTGCAAGAAAAAAATGGTATCTACTATGTGGTACTGACCTACAAAACTTATGACGGCAAACGCAAAACCAAATGGCAATCCACGGGCTTGCCCATCAAGGGCAACAAGCGGCGCGCCGAGGCGATGATGCGTGAGCTGCAAGACGACTTTGAGCCACCCGTTGACCCCAACGGTCCGCCCAGCAAAGCTATGCTGTTTGCGGATTATCTGGTGCAATGGCTGGAAATCGCAAAGTCAACCGTCAAGCTGACAACCTACGCAAGCTACAAAGAACTGTCGAACAGCAGGATCATTCCTTACTTTAGAAATCTCGGCGTTACGCTGGGCGACCTGAAAGCGGTTCATATCCAAGCATTTTATCAGGAACAGTTGGAGCGTGTGAAGCCCAATACGGTCATTCACTATCATGCGGTTATCCACCGCGCCTTGAAATACGCAGTGAAAACGGACCTGATCGATGTGAACCCTGCCGACAAGGTAGACCGCCCAAAGAAAAACGAATTTACCGGGAACTTTTACAGCAAGGACGAAATGAACGCGCTGTTCGACGCTGTGCGCGGCAGTAAAATTGAGGTGGCAGTTTATGTTGACCGCCTTTTATGGTCTGCGCCGCAGTGAGGTTGTAGGGCTGAAATGGGCTGCTGTAGACTTTGAGCAGAACACCATTGAAATCTGCCACACGGTCACAACAGTTCGGCTGGATGGAAAAGAAGTTCTTGTAGAATCCAATGGCACAAAAACCAAATCCAGCAAGCGCACCTTGCCGCTTGTACCGGTTTTCCGGGAACGGCTGCTGGCCTTGCAGGAGGAACAGAAAGAAAACCGCAAGCTGTGCGGTAGGTGCTACAACAAAAAATACGCAGACTACATCTGCGTAGACGCAATGGGCAATCTGCTCAAGCCGGATTATCTCTCCGATTCGTTCCAGATCATCCTGCGGAATTATCATTTGCGGCGCATCCGCTTTCACGATTTGCACCACTCTTGCGCCAGCTTGCTTTTGGCAAACGGTGTTCCGATGAAGATGATTCAGGAGTGGCTGGGACACAGCGATTTCTCTACCACCGCGAATATTTATTCGCATTTGGACTACGCTTCCAAGGTTTCTTCGGCAGAAGCGATGCTGAACGGGCTTGGAATGGGTTCAAATCCGGAAAATGACACTTAAAAAGTGTGATTTCTCTCCAAAACAGAGCGTTTTCTCTCCTGTTATGAAATTGTCAAACTCAAAAATTCCGTTTTTTGCATAAAAAAACGGTACAAAGCGCTTAAAAAAGCACGTTGTACCGTTGATTGGCAGAGCATCAGAGATTTGAACTCTGGCGGCGCTACAAACGCCCTATCGCATTTCGAGTTAATCTTTGAAAAGGCAATATGGTGATAACCAAGGCTGATACAGGCTGGTTTGTCCGCTGATTTTGGGCGATGTTTGTGGAGAAAGCACTGATAAACCAGCGAAAAATAATGTAGGTACGAAAAGAAGCGAAATCGCCCGTTTTGGGGCAAAAATGGCAACTTTTTGGGAGAAATGCAAGATAAGATGCAAGATAACCCCTGCCCCAAAAGCCGGATAATGGTGCAGGTTTGCGGACACGAATGAGAAAAAATGCAAGAAGCAAAAAATTGAAGTAGTGATTTTTCGGGTTCCACTTTAGAAACAAGGAGAACCCGAAATGAAGAAAGAAACTGTAAGCAACGACTCTTTGAAAGAAAAAATCGAAGAAATCCTAACGCCCTATCCGGACCCGATGAGCCGCAACGATTTCCGCATCGTATGCCATATCGGAACACGAACCTCGCTTTATCTCCTGCAAAGCGGGCTTGTTCCCTGCAAAAACAACGGAAAGAAAACACGCTGCTATAAAATCGCCAAGAAAGATGTTGCCGAGTATCTCTACCGCCGAGAGTCCGACCCGATGCGCTACACTCCGCCCAGCGGGTGGTATTACAACTACCCCAAACACAAGAAACCGGCCGCATCGTTAGAGCGCAAGCTGAACTATAAGAGCGAGGAACGGCTGCTGGCCAAGGAATGGTACGAGCAGCAACTGGCAAATTACCCGGATGTACTGACCGTTGCGCAAGTCTGCGAGGTGACAGGCTACCAACGCCACACAATTCTGAAATGGTGCAGCAAGGGCTTGCTGAAAACCATCTTGCAGACACCCAAGTACATGATTCCCAAAGTATGGCTGCTGGAATTTGTGACATCCGATTTTTTCAACGAGATCAGCCGAAAATGTGGAAAACACTATGCCGCCATCAAGGAAATCGGTAATTCAAGCAAAAGCAGATGATATACTCGTTCATCATAATGTGTTCCGTTCAATTTTCCAGTCGCTGACTGGAAAATTGGGTGGTTGAGATATACAAGACATTTTTCCATTAAAGAATATAGTCGGAAAAATCGCTGCACCGTCCTTTATCCGTGCATAGGATAGATGATAACCCATAGTAGTGCGGTCAACTCAATTTGCCAGACAGCGTCTGGTAAATTTAAGAATCCCAATATAGCGGGTACAATATTTTTCGGATTAGCATTCAAGGTCCAATTCAAAAGTGACTGTGGTGCAAAGTGGATCTCTGCGCCACAGTCACTTTTGCATTAAGCAAATCAACATAAGCCATAAATCAATATTTTAGGTCAGTCCGGACAATGACCGCATAACAAGGTCAATATCCTTGTTTTCCAGTTCCTGAATGATATGGAGATAGGTCTTTTGGGTGGTTGTCATGCTGGAGTGTCCCAGTCGTCTGGCAACACTCGCAATAGACACGCCGGTGAAAAGCAGCAGGGAGGCGTGGGTGTGGCGCAGACCGTGGATAGAAATGACCGGGATATTGCACCTCTCGCAATGGCGGCTCAAAACATCATTGACGGTGGAGTTGTAGACTTTGCCATCCACAAAAATAGGTTGATCCTCCGGCAGTCCTTTTACAAGCTCGGAAAAGCGGATAACAGACTGCCAATCAATTTGAATTTTACGAACCGATGACTTGTTCTTTGTCGGCTGAAACCCACCGGCACCCTTGTAATCCCATGTCTTACTGATGGAAAGGGTCTGATGATAGAAATCAAAGTCCTTGGGGGTCAGGGCCAGCGCCTCCGAAAAGCGCATTCCGGTCTTGGCCACCAAAAGAATGAAATAATCCCAGTTCACTTCATCCTTCAATTCAAGCGAAGCAAGGAGCGTGTGCAGCTCAAATTGATTAAGGTACTTGATTTTCTTTGCAGACGGTGCCTTTCCCTTAATAATCGCTTTCCGCGTGGGGTCACGGTCAATCAGTCCCTCGTCCACTGCGTCTAAAACGGCTCCTTTGAGTTGGTGGTGGAAGTCCATTGTCGTCTGTCGCTCATGGTATTCGGCATAATCATTCAGCAGCTGCTGATACGCAATGCGGTTCAAATCGCATATTTTCAAATCCGGGATCAGCTTTTCAAGCCATTTTTGCGTCATCAGGTACTTGTCCATTGTAACCTGTCTTATCGCCCCTTTCTTGTATACAGTAATCCATTTTGCATAATATTCACAGAACTTATCTGTGCTTTGTGCTTCGTTAAGCATATTGCACCTCCGTTGTATGTGTGAATATGGCTTACGCTGATGAAGGGTGATAAGGTGGTCGAAAGATGACAAAAAGCTTGCAATCTTTTCTTGTTCTGGTTTAGATGGCACTACATTTTCTAATTCTACAAGGTTTCCAACAGCAAGCCCCGGCTGTGCAGATTGACCAGAATACTGTCCCAAATTCATGGTTGAAAACAAGTAGTACAAAAAGCGTGTTTGGTTCGTTTTATTTGCCCTTACAGCAACCGCGTGCTCTGTAAAATACGATTTGCCTACGGCATAATTTACATTTCCGCAAAGAGCACCTTGGCGACCAATTAGAGCATATTCACCATCGTGATTGTAGTGATTTGTAAAACCGCGCAAACCGTTTCCGCCGTAAACTGGGTATGCTTCATTCTCTGCAATATCTGATGCACTGATGAAGTCACCGCTTTTGAATTCAACACATAAAGCCCCGAGCTTCCGCTGTTCCCAAGCGGTAGCAAAAGAGCCGAGGATTCACCTCGGCTCTTTCGCTGGTCTTATCGCTTATAAATATGCAGCCTTACACCTCGAAGCCGCCTGTAACAATAAACTCCCGCAGCAGGCTGTCCACTTTCTGGTTTACCTTGGGCGGTATCAGCTTTACGCCCTCTTTTTTCTCAAAATAGGCTTTTGCTTTTGCCTTGTCCACGGTTTTCTTCAGTTCGTCAAGGCGACCAAACTCGTTAATGTTGGTTTTCGTCAGCCCCAGACCCATCATATTGCGGAGTTTTTCTTCATCCAATCCAAACACAACGGCAAAGCGGTGGATTTGGTCATTCTTCGCACGGCACTGGTACTCGGTGATGTAATCCCGCAGCGTCTTGCCGGGTTCGGGTGTGGCGTCACCGCGTTCAATATCGTGCAGGAAGATGTTGGCAAACTTCTGTTCTTCCTGTGTCAGGCTGGCAAAGGACTTATGCAGTTCGGCTTTTGCCTGTTCTATGGATTCTCCCGATGCACCCGCCTGATTCAGCAGCTTCAGGTACTTATCAAAGCGGCTGTTCATATAGTTGGAATCAATCACACCGGTGTCGATTTCCGTCAAATAGCCCACCAAATCATACGGCGCATCGCTATCACCGGAAGGATCCGACGGCTCGGCGGACAGTTCCTTATAGCGCTGTGCCAAAATCAGATAGGCAGACTCATCAAACAGCATTTCGACATCAATGGTTTCATCGGCAGCGTCGTCCGGGCAATGATATACGCTTTGATTCCATGTAAAGCCCTGCACACGTGCTGCCTCCATGTAGTCGTTAAGCTCGCGGAACAGCTTTGCAAACTTGGCGCAGACGCTCCTGTCCTGCGGCAGTTTTTCAAAATCCGGCACACCCGCGCTCGTAAACAACTCCGCAATGTCGCCGTACACCTCGTTCATTTTTTCAAGGTTGTGGGCAAGGCGGTCAACAAACAATCCAATCGGACGGTCGCCGGAGTACAGCTTCACCGCTTTCAGCACATTTTGCTCCATTGTGTGCGGCTTGCGGTAATAGCGAATCACGCCGAACGGTTTATCCGGTCCAAACAGTCGGTTTGTACGGGAAAACGCCTGTATAATGTTCTCGTATTCCAGCATCTTATCCATATAGAGGGTATTAACCCACTTGGAGTCAAAGCCGGTCAGCATCTGGTCAACAACGATCAGCAAATCAAGCTGTTGGTCGGGGGTGCGTTCAATGCGCTTATACTGCTCCTTGTGCGCCAAACGCAGCGACAGATCCTTCTTAAACCGTGCATGGGTGGGTATTGTAAAATCCTGCCCATAGCGCTTATTGTAATCCTCGATAATTTCAACAAGCCCATCCTCTTTGTAAATGGCACCGCCGTTATTATCAATGTTCGGGTCAAAAAGGCAGCTTGTTTTCAATTCCGGCATGGTGATCTTCATCATGCGGTAATATTCGATTGCCTCCGGGATGCTGCTTGTGGCAAAAATCGCGTGGAATTTACCGTTGTGGCTCAAGGTCAGCCAGTTTTCCTTAATATCCTCGATAACGGTCTGCTTATGCTCGGCCGTCAGATATTGTGTATTGGGCAGATAATCCTCAATCCCCTTGATCCACTTTCCGTCCGGACCCGGTTCGCCGTACATTTTCACCTGCGTGTTGTCCATGTACTTATAGTACACAGCTGCTTTTGCAGGGTCGTTCAGGGCATCTGCAACCGTAGCTGCCTTTGCCTTTTCCAGTGCAACAGCCTGCCGCACATCCTTGTCGCGGAAGGTAAGTACCTTATACGGGTCAAAACCCAGCACATTTTTATCGCGGATGCCGTCTGCTATGCTGTAACGGTGCAGTTCATTGCCAAACACATCGGTTTGTGCGTTGTTCTTTTTGGCGTTTTCCTCAAACACGGGCGTGCCGGTAAAGCCGAAGAAAATCGCACGGGGAAATGTCTCTTTAATAATTGCCAGCATATCGCCAAAGGTGGAGCGATGCGCCTCGTCCACGATAAACACCAATCGCTTTTTGCCGATCAGCTCAATATCGCGGGCATTTTTGCCGCCCTCCTCGTCACGGATATTGCTCATCTTCTGAATAGATGTCACAATTAGCGTGTCTGCGGTGGCAATGCTTTTCAGCTTGGTAATCAACTCATAGGTGTTTTCCGTTGCCTGCACGGTCTCGTTTTCATCGGCAAAGGCGCGGTATTCTTTCAGCGACTGCGTCCCCAGCTCGATACGATCCGTGAGGAAAACCACCTTGTCCGCATCGTTTGAATTGGCAATCAGCTGCGCGGACTTGAAAGAGGTCATCGTCTTGCCGCTGCCGGTGGTGTGCCAGATATACCCGCCGCGCTGCTTGCCGCTGTCCCACTTCGTTTTGGAAACCACATCCGAAATCGCACTGGCGGCATAATACTGATAGCTGCGCATAACTTTCAACACGCCGTCCGCATCATCGGCCACCGTGTAAAAGCCGATCAGCTGGTGCGCCATGGGGATGGACAGCAGCTTGGAGGCAATCTCTTTCCAATCGTTGATTGGCTCGTTGTTAAAATCCGCCCAGTGAAAGTAATAATCGGTGTTAAACTTTCCGTCGGGACCGGGGTTGGCGAAGTAGACGGTTTCTTCCGGGTTCATTGCCACAAAAATCTGCACAAGCGAGAACAGCCCGGTAAACACACCCTCGTGGGCGTACTTTTCAATTTGGTTATATGCCTGACTCACCGGCACACCACTGCGCTTTAATTCCAGATGGAACACCGGCATACCGTTGATCAGCAGCATTAAATCGCCGCGGCGGTCGTTCAGCATTTTGGATTTACCGGGAAAAATCGGCTGCTGCACGATCTGGTAGCGGCTTTGCCCGGCGGCAATCTCCATGCGGTCGTAGATTTTCAGGCTGACTTCCTTGCCGAAATGTGCCTTGTCATCGGGGTTATCGCGCTTGACAGAAACCGTTTTGCCGTTGATAAAGCCGTTCAGCTTCAGCGGCGTGCGCAGTTCCCGAATCTGCTCCACAATTTGCTGCATCTCGCCATCGGTCAAGGGGTAATCGCCAAGGCAATCTATGCCGCGGTTATTGTCAAAGAGAATGTTTGCCCAGTTGCGAATCAGATCCTGCTCGGTGGGATATTTCAGAATTGTGCTCTCCCAGCCTTTGGTCGTCAGGATTTTTATAAGCGCTTCTTCAAAGTCCGATTCCTTTTGAAAGGTCATTTGTTTTGCCCCTTTCCGGGTATTTGTGTGCGCTTTTACAGCCGTTCGCGCACCATCATCAGAGCATAGCCCAGCAGGTTTTGCCCCTTCCACTTGCCAATATCCAGCCTGTCCGGGTCCTTCATCGACAAGCCGATGCCCCAAATGGTATCCCTGACCGCACATTCAGCCAAAACGGAACCTTTGGTGGCGGCAAGCTGTGCTTTCAGGTCGTCATTTTGGGTGAATTTGGCAAGCAGCCCTGTAAAAACAACGATTTGCCGAATACCATTCCAATAACGCTCGCTATAATTGGCAACCAGCCTGCCAAGCGCCTTGATTTCGGCAACATCATCGGTTGCAAGAATTTTGGCCGCCACAGCTTTGTCACCAAAGTACACAGCCTTTTTGTACATCATATATTGTTCCATGGAGGAAAAGTCCACCCCCTCCACCGTAAAGCGGCAGGGGTACCAGTTGCTCAAATATCCGTTTTCCTCACTGGGGTTATGAAAGCAAACAACCGTCATTATACTTCACCGACTTTTTGTACCGCCAAATCCAGTTCCAGATCATGCAGCCCGCCGTATGCTTTTTCCAGAAAAGCAACCGGCACTTTTTTTACGACCTCGCTGCTGGGCAGATTATAATACCATTGATAATACGCATAAAATTCGCCAATCCAGTCCGGCATAAACCCCTCGATGGCTTTGCCGTCCTTCAGTGTAAAGTCCTCGGTTTTGCAAAAGTAATCCCACAATTCGGGGGCGCTCATCGTGTTTACATAGGCTTTGGCTTCGTCGATGCTTTTTCTGGTTTTGCTTGCCATATAGGAATTGATAAAAGCCGCAGTATCCTTGTCAGGGTATTTCTGTGCCACAAGGTCAAAGAGCTTGCCCTGATTTTCGACCACATCGCTTACATATTCCTTTGCATACGCGCGCATTGTCCCTCACCTCTCAAACAGTGTGCTGAACACCTTTGTGACCGTGTTCGCGTCGGAATCCACCAGTTCGCGCATCCGTTTTCTTGCCGTTATGTCGCGCTGATTGTACCTGTCGTTAAATTCAGTGTAGTCCACGGCAAGCAGCTCGTCGGTTATTTCTTTCAGATTTGCATACGCGGCCTCGGACTTGATGCAATACTGGATGCCCAAACCGCCCAGCGACAGCAGATCTTCCAGAATATCCACATCAATATTATCGCGCACAAACTCTTTGGCAATGTAAAAGTAGGAGGCGTTTGCGCGCCAGCCGCAAATCACATCATAATCGCGGGTATCCATGCCGTATTTTTCGATAAATTTCTTTGCCAGCATACGGTATCGCTTAGAGTCGGCGGCGTCCCGGTGCTTCATCAGCTCTGCCAGCCACGCAAGAACACTGTGCTGCTGAAAATCCAGAATTTTCAGCCCGGCGGTTTCCAGCTCGTACTTGTGAACCCAGCCGTTTGTGTCGTTCGGGCGGCAGACCGCCCATTCTTTGGCAAGTTCGATGTTCTCGGTAAGGTAAAAGCCCCTGCCATAGTCGTGTTTATCATCACCGCCGCCAAATTTCGGCACAACGATTTTGTCGGGAGTGCCGTGATATAAAATAATTTTTCCCATTTTTTCACGATTCTCCTTAGACAAACATCTTTTCGAGCATGGATTTTTTGATATTTTGCAGCTTTTCTAACTCACGCTGATGAAGGGTGATAAGGTGGTCGAAAGATGACAAAAAGCTTGCAATCTTTTCTTGTTCTGGTTTAGATGGCACTACATTTTCTAATTCTACAAGGTTTCCAACAGCAAGCCCCGGCTGTGCAGATTGACCAGAATACTGTCCCAAATTCATGGTTGAAAACAAGTAGTACAAAAAGCGTGTTTGGTTCGTTTTATTTGCCCTTACAGCAACCGCGTGCTCTGTAAAATACGATTTGCCTACGGCATAATTTACATTTCCGCAAAGAGCACCTTGGCGACCAATTAGAGCATATTCACCATCGTGATTGTAGTGATTTGTAAAACCGCGCAAACCGTTTCCGCCGTAAACTGGGTATGCTTCATTCTCTGCAATATCTGATGCACTGATGAAGTCACCGCTTTTGAATTCAACACATAAAGCCCCGAGCTTCCGCTGTTCCCAAGCGTCAGTAAAACCCTTGAATCGAATTTCGGGAACGCTGCTGCCATTTTTCGGAAACATTTTTTCAAGCATGGCTTTCTTCAAAACTTGCAGCTTGTCAAACTTACGCTGATGAAGGGTGATAAGGTTGTCGAGATTTGCAAAATAAGCAGCGATTTTTGCTTGTTCCTGTTCGTAAGGGGATATATAAATCTCGATTTCGCTTAATGCAGGGAATTTCAAATTCCAGTTATCAGATGTTATACCCTGTGAATTGATTTTGAAAGTGTGTATAGTCGCAGGTAATTTGAACTGGTAAGCCATACACTTGGAGTTTATACCTGAATTTGGCGTAAGTACGGTGTAAGCGGGGCTGACAATGCCCTCATATGGTGAACATCCGCTTGCTCCTTGCCACATACGCATTGAGTTATATGCAATATCACCAACGCAGACTTTCTTGTATTTTGACTTGTCGTCATTAGATGTGTCATGCCTTCCTAGTTCAGAAAACTTCTTGATTCCGTCATTTATGGTTACTGAAATCAATTCTCCGTCTGGCATACTTTCACAGCGCTCCGTGAAGCATTCCCCCAACTTCCGCTGTTCCCAAGCGTCAGTAAATCCCTTGAATCGGATGGCAGGTTTGTTCTGTTTTGCCATATCAGTCACCCAACAAGAGCGTCTTGAACTCGCTCAGGCCTTTCAGGTCGTACTCACTGCCGGTAAGGTCGTCCATCATCGCGGCCAGCTGCTTTTCGGTGGCGCGGATTTTGCTTTCCACATCAAAGAAGGTTGTGCTATATTTATTTTGCAGGGTCTGAATCTTGCTGACAAGGCTGTCCACCATGGCGTCAGGCAGCTTGGCAAGCTCGTTCGTAAAGGGCGCAATCCATTTTTGCTCCAGCAGCTCCAACACCTGCGCATCGGTCAGCCCCTCAATGGTCTTTTTTGTCAGGGCTTCCAGCGATGCTGCGTCAGATTTGATTTCGGCTTTCAGTGCCTTTTCCTGCCTGGTCAGTTCCTCTACACGGCTGAAAATGCGGCAGGCATTTTGTGCCTCGGGGGTGCGGTCCCGCCGCAGTTCCTTGACCTTTTTGGCAATCTCCTTCGGCACAAAAGCATCGCCTTCTTCGGTAAAGCACTCCTTATAGGCGTCCTTGTCGTCCTCGGTAAATTCATCCAGCAGGGCTTCATATTCGGTGGGAAGCTCGGCAAGCTGATTTTCCAGCGCGTGGAGCGCGCCAGCTTTATCTTTCAACAGCGTTTTTTGCAGCAGATCAAAGGGCAGAATGTGCCCGACCCAGCCGTCCTGCACTTCCTGCTCCTCGTTGCCCTTCTTTTTGGTGACAAGATGGGGGTCCACCTTTTTGGCTGCACCGAACCCCTCGGTCTGGATCATTTCAAGGTCAACGGCAATCGTGTTCCAGTGGTCGTCCAGCAGCTGATAGGCCTCGTACTTGTCAATCAGCGGAATGTCAGCAAGGCGCGCAAAAATATCCTCGCTGAGGGTGGTTTCCGTCTTGGCAATCTCAATTTTGTCCATGCCGTCCAACAGGACAGCCTTCATATAGGCGGGCAGCGCAGCAAAGGCGGAACGATAGGCGTCCTCAAAGGCGGTTACATCGCGACTGTTTTTGATAGCCGACTTGATGTCCTCAACGGTCAGCGCCGCATACGGCGTTCCGTTTTCAGCAAACAATTCACCGCGCAGCGCAGGGAACGCCGCCCAGTACGCGGAAAGCTCGTCCAGCTCTGCTGCGGGGATGCCGCCGAACATAGAGGCGTATACATCCCAATGCTCCGCTGCCTCAGAGGAGTCCACATAGCGGGGAATGTTTAAGTTGTAGTCGTTGGCGCGGATTTCCTCACGGCTGACCGTGCGGGAAAATTTGGGGATGCTCTCACGCTTTACAAAGGTATCGGCAATGCGCTTGATGTCGGAGGCGCGGAGCTTATTGTTTTTGCCTTCCTTGGTGTACCCCTTGGAGGCGTCAATGATAAGTACATCCTCGCGCTCGCGCTTTTGGCGCAACACCATAATGATGGTGGGAATGCCCGTGCCAAAGAAAATGTTGGCGGGCAGACCGATGATGGCGTCAATGTGGTTGTTCTCAATCAGATTTTTGCGGATCGTGCCTTCCTCACCGCCGCGGAACAGAACACCGTGGGGCAAAACGATGGTCATAATGCCGTCAGGCTTGATATGGTAAAGGTCGTGCAGCAAAAAGGCATAGTCCGCCTTGCCCTTGGGCGCCAGACCAAAGCGGGCATAGCGGGCATCGCCCTCCTTGTTGGTGGGATCCCATGCCTGCGAATAGGGCGGGTTCGATACTACGGCATCTACATACAGCGGGTCATAGGAGTTGATGGGGTCGGCATCATCAAAGTAGGGCCAGTCCTCCTCCAGCGTATCGCCGTTGCGGGTAACGATGTTGTCCGGCTTGATGCCGCGCATTACCAGATTCATACGGGTCAGGTTGTAGGTGTTCTCTTTCAGCTCCTGCGCGTAGTATTTTACATTGTTTGCGTCAGCCATATACTTGGAAACGCTTTTGCCGATGTTGATCAGCAGCGAGCCGGAACCGCTGGTCGGGTCATAGATTTTGATTTCGTTCTTGCCCTGCAGGTGGCTTGCCACGATTTCAGACATCAGCAGCGAAACCTCGTGGGGCGTGTAGAACTCGCCCGCCTTTTTGCCGGCATTGGCGGCAAACATACTGATCAGATATTCATAGATGAAGCCCAGCACATCATAGCCCTGCTTGCCGTCCATCGGAATATCCTTGATCAGATTCAGCAAGCCGCTGATGGCTTTGGTCTGGGTGCCGGAGCTGTCGCCCAGTTTGGAAAGACCGGTTTCCAGTGTGTTGAAGATTTTCTCAAACACACGCTTGTGCGTGGGGGAGATCAGCCGGCTGAACGCCGACAGCGCGTCACGCACATTGGAAACATCAAAATCCTTGCCCATGCCGAGCCAGGTGGAGAAGAAATCTTTGTGGGAGATAAAATAGCCGATGTTTTCCTGCACCCATTTGACGGTTTCGGGGTCGTCCTCGGTTACGGTTTTCAGCAGCTCATCGTCATAATCGTTGTCTTTCAGAAATTCGATTTCTTTATCGGACAGATATTTATAAAAAATGAAACCAAGGATAAAGTCTTTGTACTCGCTGGCCTCGATTTTGGAGCGCATCTGGTTAGCAGAAGCCCAAATCTTCTGCGCAAGCTGTTGTTTGTTCATCGGTCAAGCTCCTTTTGTTTTAGAAAATACCCTTTCTTGGGAAAAGCGTAAGTAGTTATTTCTATTATAACACAGATCGTTAAGGTTTCCACAAAAATTTGTGGCTTATGCCATAAAATACATACGCTTGGGAACAGCGGAAGTTAGAAGATTACCTTACTGTTTCCGCCGAAAAGAACACAGGCAACATATATGATAGGTCTGATGTATTGTCCGTTTCAGGCGACTATGGAATAGTTAATCAGATTGAGTTTCAAGGTCGTTCTTTCGCTGGTGCATCAGTATCAAATTACGGTGTTGTTCAGACAGGTGATGTAGTATATACAAAGTCGCCTCTTAACTCTAATCCGTATGGAATAATCAAGACAAACAAGGGAAAACCAGGCATTGTTTCAACTTTGTATGCCGTTTATCATCCGAAGGAAAATGCTTTTTCGGACTTCATTCAAGTGTATTTCGAGCAGCACGCACGAATGAATAACTATATGCATCCATTGGTCAATAAGGGTGCAAAGAATGATATGAAAGTATCCGCTGAGAACGCCTTGAAAGGTCCGGTATGTTTTCCTTCCCGCATTGAGCAGGAAAGTATTTCAGCGTTCTTTTCAGTCCTCGACAACCTTATCACCCTTCATCAGCGTAAGTTTTATGTTTCGATATTGGTGTGATGTAAACTTTGGATTTATAGATGTTCGATTTTTCCATGTGTAGATTATCGTTCCGGCTATATAATCCTACGCTCAAAATATTCAACCTACGTATATTTTGATAATATCTGTTCAAGAACTTGAGGTTGATTAGAAAAGAGGAAAATGTCATCCACATATCTGAAAGCAGCATAATCGACTTTATAGAAAATACCATCTTTTTCAAGCTCTAATAGGATTTCGTTATCAATATGTTGAAGAAGAATCTCCGCCATCATCCTTGAAAATTCAGGTCCGACCACGATACCATTTGATGAACGACCATTATCGAATGTCAAAATAGTAAATAACTGTCTTTCGAACTAGAAAATGTGTTTTTGTCGGACGGAATTCAAGAATGTTCTTAAAATGGAATGGGCGGAGGGTGTGGTGGTGAGAGAGATTGTATATGCAGAATAAACTCTAATAGTACTAGAACAGTATAAAAAGTTGATATTTTAAATTTTATTCTCGATTTTTGAAAAACATCTGCAAATATTGAAATTAAGATTTGACTTTCCGCCTAGAATAGAGTACACTGGGTTCAGAAAATCATCTGGGAGGAATTGCGATGCTGCTTCAATTTTCAGTCACCAACCACCGTTCCATCAAGGATACAGCCATCATCAGCTTAAAAGCATCCACAGATAAAAGTCTGGTCGACTGCCTGATTTCACCGGACGAGAAGAAACAGCTTGTTCCAGTGCTGGCACTGTACGGCGCAAATGCAGCAGGAAAAAGCAATGTCCTCCATGCACTCCTGCTCATGCGGGAAATGGTCTGTGGCCGATATGCCAAGCTGCTGAAGGGCGAACCGCTTCCGCAGGAACCGTTTTCTTTCACAGACCAACCTACACAGCCGACCAGTTTTGAAGCTATCTATTTCTATGGCGGCATCAAGTATGCCTATGGGTTCTCGTTTGACAAGTCCAGAATCTTGACCGAATATCTCTATCACTGGCCTAATGGCCGGGAAGCACTGATTTTTTCCAGAGAAAACAATGACTATCAGTTCCGCGAGAACATTCAAGAGCAGTTCACGCTTGCTGGACGAACTGCCGAAAATCGTCTGTATCTGTCCACCTCGAACGAGTGGAACTGTCCGCAAACCGAAAAAGCGTATCTGTGGTTCTTTGAAAAGCTGACAGGTTTCATGGGAACAGAAATGCGGCTGGATGCCGCTCTGTCTGCCATCCGGCAGGGCGGCTCCGAAAAGAGCCGTATTCTGCATGAAATGCTGTATGCCGATCTAGGCATCAAAGACATCCGCATCACTGGTTCCAAGGAAGAACCTATCATTTCTGCACTGCACACTCTCGACACTGAAGATGGCACATCCAAGGGCTTCTGGCTTCCGTTGGGGCAGGAATCCGTTGGAACACAGCGATTTTTCTCTCGCATCGGTATGTGGCTCTCTGCTCTGGAATCTGGGGCTGTTCTGGTGGTAGACGAGATTGAATCCAGTATGCACCCACTCCTGACCCGGCACTTGATCGAAATGATGCAAGACGCCGCCATCAATACAAACCATACACAACTCATCTTCACGACCCACGACACCGGGCTTCTCGACCTAACTTTGCTTCGGCGTGATCAGATCTGGTTTGCAGAGAAAGATGAAAAGACCATGCAGACCGATATTTACGCTCTGACAGAATTTTCTCCCCGAAAGGGGGAGAACATCTCCAAGGGGTATCTGCAAGGCCGCTACGGCGCGATTCCGTTCATTGGAGGGAGTGCAGCATGGGCAGAGTAAAAGAAATCAGCCGCAAGTCTGCTCACCCCAGAAAGCGCAACCCAGTGGTGTATCTCATCTGCGAGGGCAGCGAAACCGAAATTCGCTATTTCAAGCGTTTCCGCAGCCGAGGATGCAATATTGACATTATCCCGATTTCTTCGCAGTATAAGTCCGCTGACAGGCTTGTGCAGAAGGCCAAGGCAACGATGGGCAATAATCCGTATTATCCGGAAGATGGCGATTCCATCTGGTGCGTATTTGACCGTGACGATAATTCCAACGAGATTCTTCTGCGCGCCAAACAGTCCGCTCAAAAGGAGGGCTATCATCTAGCCTACTCCAATCCATCCTTCGAGCTATGGTTCTTGTTACACTTTGTAAATCAGCAGACAGAGGTCGAAGATTGTCAGGCATTGATTCGCTTGCTGAAACAGCCAAACAGAATCCCCGATTATGAGAAGAACAAGGATTGCTTTGACGTTTTGAAGCCTTTGCAGGCAACTGCAATTCAGAGAGCGAAAACTCGTGCCAGCCAAATCCAGAGCCAAGGCATCGAGCCGATTTCGCGACAGAGCAACCCTCTGACAACAGTTTGGGAACTTGTGGAGTATTTGAGCTCCAAGATTTGAACTGCATCAATTTGAAAATATAGCAAAGCCCCCAGGCTGGATACAAAATCCGGCCTGGGGGCTTTGCTTATTTCTTTGGTAACCGATCAACCACAGCCGTCAAGCAAAAATAAAACTGGAGCCAAACCCGGCTCCAGCAAACTTCAAATTTTCTTTTTTGCAAATGTCAGGCAGTTTGTCCGACTACGGCAGCAGATCATTTAAGAACGCGTGGTCATTTGGATCATGCTCCCGGCCATAAAGATGCTCTGCAATCTCGTCCAGTAAAAACCGGAAATACTCATACGGCTTCAAATTGTTGGTCTGGGCTGTTTCTGCAATGCTGTAGAGAATCGCACTGGATTGTGCTCCTCTGGGAGTGTTGAGCACCATCCAATTCTTGCGCCCAACTGTAAAGGGGCGGATAGCTCGCTCACTGGCTTATTCTTATATGCAGATAAGCAACGTTTGCTTGACATTCTCTGCGGTCATACACTTCACTCCTTGCTGTTAGCTGTCACAGTGGACGTTTCCTAACTACAAGGGCCGCATTGCTTACTTCGGTAAGCAATGCGGCCGCACATTCTGAGCTTATTGTCAAGTATTTAGAAGAAAAAAATCCCTCTATACCAATTTCTGCGTTGGTGTAGAGGGATTGCCTATTTAACTAAGTGACATTGCCTTTATCGAAATAGCTTTTTCCTTTATAGCAACCCCGCCTTACAGTTAGGGAGAAACGCTTAGCGCTTCAGTTCCAGCAACGCATCACCCTGCTTTACGGTGCCACCGGCTTTAGCCTCGACAGCGGCATAGTCATCGGTATTGCAGACAATGACCGGCGTGGTCACGGGATAGCCTTCGGCCTTAATGGCTTCCAGCTCAAAGCGGATCAACGGCTGGCCCTTCTTCACCTTGTCGCCCTCGTTGACGAGGTAGGTAAAGTGCTTGCCGCCCAGCTTGACCGTATCGATGCCGATGTGCATCAGCAGTTCGGCACCGTCAGCCGTGGTCATACCTACGGCATGGTGGGTCTCAAAGGTGGAGGAGATCTCACCGTCAGCAGGTGCCACCAGTTCACCGTCGGAAGGCTCAATGGCAATGCCATTCCCCAGTACACCGCTGGCAAAGGCTTCATCCTTCACATCGGCCAGCGGCACTACCGTACCGTTCAGGCAGGCAGACAGCACGGTATCCTTTGCTGCGGGTGCGGGTGCGGCTGCCGGCGAGGGAGCGGCACCCGGGTCTTTGGGTGCACTTTCCAGATAATCTTCCAGCTTTGCCTTGATGACGGCCACCTTGGGGCCATACACCACCTGTACGCCGTTGCCCTTGCAGATCACGCCGGAGGCGCCGGAGGCTTTGAGCACATCCTGTTTGACCAATGCCGCATCTTTGACCGTGCAGCGCAGACGGGTTGCACAGCAATCCACATCGGCCAGATTAGCGGCACCTCCCAGACCTTCCACGATCAGTGCACTGACCGGGTCATTTCCGGCAGGCACACTGCCGGAAGCAGCATTGCGGGCGTTCACGTCCGCACGGGTGTACAGCTTGACTTCCTCGGCATCATCGCGCCCCGGGGTCTTGTAGTCAAACTTGGAGATCATAAAGCGGAAAATGATGTAGTACAGCACAAAGTACACCGCACCGACCACGACCACCCACACCCAGTGGGTCTTGGCGTTGCCCTGCATCACACCGAACAGCACCAGATCGATGAGACCGCCGGAGAAGGTCATGCCTACGCCCACATTCAGGATGTGCATCAGCATGAAGGACAGACCGGCCAGTACGCAGTGCACCGCGTACATGGGTAGTGCCACAAAGATAAAGGTAAATTCCAGCGGCTCGGTAATGCCGGTGAGGAAAGCCGTCAATGCAGCAGACAGCAGCAGGCCACCTGCCGCCTTTTTCTTTTCAGGCTTGGCGCACTGGTACATAGCCAGCGCCGCGCCGGGCAGACCGAACATCATAAAGGGGAACTTACCGGCCATGAAGCGTGTAGCGCTGACCGAGAACACAGTGGTGGACTTGGAAGCCAGTTCGGCAAAGAAGATGTTCTGTGCGCCGGTCACGGTCACGCCGTCGATGATAGCGGTGCCACCCACAGCGGTCTGCCAGAACGGCATATAGAACACATGATGCAGTCCAAAGGGAATCAGCGCACGCTCCAGCAGGCCGTAAATAAAGGTGCCTGCGTAGCCGGAAGCCAGCACCAGTGCACCCAGCGCGGCAATACCGTTCTGCACCACCGGCCAGATATAGAACATGGCAATGCCGACCACCAGATACACAATAGAACTGACGATGGGCACGAAGCGTGTGCCGCCAAAGAAGGCCAGCACTTGCGGCAGCTCGATCTTATAGAATTTGTTGTGCAGTGCCGCCACGCCCAGGCCGACCACGATGCCGCCGAACACACCCATTTGCAGCGTTGTGATGCCCAGCATGGTGGTGGTGGAGTTGGCAGGCATAGCTTCTACACCGCCCGCCGCATTGATCATGGCCTGAATGGCCGTATTCATAATGATATAGGCCACTGCACCGGACAGTGCCGCGACCTCTTTTTCCTTGCGAGCCATGCCGATGGCTACGCCCATGGCGAACAGCAGCGCCAGATTGTTGAACACCGCATTGCCGGTCTGGCTCATCACGTCCAGAATGGTATAGATGAGGGTGCCCGGATGGATGACGCTGTTCAGGCCATAAGCCGCCAGCATCGTTTCGTTGGTGAACGAGCTGCCGATGCCCAGCAGCAGGCCCGCCACAGGCAGCAGTGCAATGGGCAGCATAAAGCTGCGTCCCACGCGCTGCAGCACGCCAAAGATCTTGTCTTTCATCTTAAGTTCTCCTTTTCCTAAGTTCGTATCCAGCATATATCTACACAGGAAAGACCTGTGGAGAATCAAAGGTGAAACAAAAAGCTTATTTCCCCATCCAAATCCGTTTCAGATGGATGGTAAGGAACACCAGTTCCTCGTCCGAAAGCTCCTTGTGCCAGGTATTGCGCACATACTCCGCAATGCAACAGGCGCATTTGTAGTGTTCGCTGCAATTGCGGGCGATCAGGGCGCGGAACACTTCGTCATGGGTATCGTTTTCCTGCTCCTGTTTTCCTTGAAATACGCGCTGTGCAAAAAAGCGCAAATGCACTGTAAAGCGGCTGAAATCCAGTGCATCCCGGTCAAAATGGAAGTTGTAAAAGCATTCCACTACCTGCACGCAGCCATCCACAAAGCGGGTGACATCGTTCACCACGCTCATGGTGGTGTTGAGCTCTGCGTTGACGATGTGCAGCGCAATGAAACCGCCCTCGTCGTCCGAAAGGTCTGCATGGAAGCGCTGGCGGATGGTGGCAAGGCACTCCATGCCAAGGTGATACTCTTCCGGGTAGAATTCCCGAATGGAAGTCATCAACGGGTTAGAAAAGCGAATACCCTGTTCGCTGCGCTGGATGGCAAAGCTGATGTGGTCGGCCAGCGTGATGAGCAGGCTTTCATTCAGGGGGTATTTCAGCCGCTGCCGGATGGTTTCTACCAGCTCATCGGTGAGCAGCAGATGCTCATACGGGATCCGTTCCAGAAGTTCCACCAACTTTTGCTGTACGGCAGGGCTGGTCATGCGGTAGCTGCACTCCGCGGTTTCAGCCTCGATTTTATAGCCCGGCTTTACACCAAAGCCCAGACCACGCCCGGTGACGATTAACTCACAACCCGTGGGGTCCACCACGCGCAAAATGTTGTTGTTGATTGGCTTTTTGACGGTATATTGCATTGTTTCTCCTCCTCGGGTTGAAAAAGGCAATAAAAAAAGACCACCCTTGACACAGCAAACATACCGAAGGCTGAAACACGCTTTCGGCTTGTGCTATGCAGAGTTGGTCTAGCCCGCCAAACGGTAACAATCCAACGACGCTGCTCACGTACATTTTTCTTTTTTGTAAGGCACAAACAAATCAGGCACTTGAATAATGATTTATTCTGTGCAAGACTACAATATCACATTCTTTGTGGAGTGTCAAGGCGAGAACGGCGCTCTTTTTTACTTTGTTCGCTTTGCACAAATTCAGTCGATAATTTACAGCAGATTAACAAGTAAAAAGATTTCTTTTATTCCTCATCCGGATACAAGTTCCGTGCATCCTTAACTGCAAGCAGAGGATTTTATTTGACGTGCATGATACGAAACCAATCGCAATAAATCGTCCCTTTACAGTCGGGCAAAACTGGATTATGCTCAACACGCCCAGAGGAGCACAATCCAGTGCGATTCTCTACAGCATTGCAGAAACGGCAAGGCCAACAATTTGAAGCCGTATGAGTATTTCCGCTTTTTACTGGACGAGATTGCAGAACATCTTTATGGCCGGGAGCATGATCCGAATGACCGCGCGTTCTTAAATGATCTGCTGCCGTAGTCGGACAAGCTGCCTGACATTTGCAAGAAGAAAATTTGAGGTTTGCTGGAGCCGATTTTGGCTCCAGCTTTATTTTTGCCTGACGGTTGTGGTTTCCGGATTTCCTCTGTAGTACGATAGTTAATTTTCAGTATACTACTACGACCACGGACATTTATACCACACTTAGAAAGGGTAGGATACTATTGTAGGCATACCATAAAATTGCAAAATCCCGCACCGACAAAGGCGTGGGATTTTGATTTACTGCAAAACGCTTATTTTACTTTTCTCCACGGTCTTTTGGGCTCACGTTTTCCAGCCATATCGGAGGAAGCCGGCCATTGGAGCAGCCATTCGAGATACTCGGATTTTGTGATAGTGCCGGAGGCAAGTTCCTGCTTTCGGGTAAGCCACTCCTTCATGAGGTCATTAAAGAGTGGTACATTCACCCACAGTACGGTTGCGGGTGCGATTGAGTCGCCCCATGTGGTGCAGGCGTTGCCACGCAGTTCGATTGTTTTACTTTCTATCGGCGCAATCGAAGCATCAAGCGTGGTTTCAGCCAGTTTGAAAGATCTTCTATGTTCAAAATCATACCACATAATTGTCCGCAGAATATCCGGAAGAAACTTGTCGCTTACGAAAAATGTTTCTTCCTTGACATCCAAAACTTTTGCGATTTCCTTCAGTAGAGATGGCTTGGGAACACGGTATCCTATTTCATATTGTGCGATTCGATTCGCGCCGCCGTCCCCAAGATTGAGAAGGTCACCCAGTTGTTTTTGTGTCAGACCTCTATGAAGTCGTACTAGTTTGATTTTTTGACCTACTTCCATGAAAAAAGCCCTCCAATAAATTTTCTCTATTGTAGCACACCATAACATGAAAGCGCAAGTGAAAAATCGAAAAATGAATTTTTTGTGACTTCTATTGACATTCGCTCGTGAGCGAAGTATCTTATATGTATACTTCGCTTGCAAGCGAAGGCAAAATACTGATGTAAGGATGGTGATCGAATGGATTGTAAAGAAATCAGGGAAATGTACAAGCTCATGTTTGCGGAGTACCCGGACATTGTAACGGTCAAGGATCTGCAAGCCATGCTGGGTATCAGCCGCCACGCGGCCTATGATCTGCTGGGGGAGGGCGAAATCAGCTGCATCCGGCTGGGAAACGCCTACAAAATCCCAAAAATCAATGTGATCAATTATGTTCTGAAAAGTCCGTGCGGTCAGACCCGCGTGAGCGCGTAGGAGCTGCCTTGATTCTGGCAAGAGCACCTCCCCGTCTCAAATAGATTCGGCACCTTGAAAACTGCATATCCGACAAGCAAGGTACATTCACCACATTGCCGTCAACTTACGAGTACGGCAGCGCAGACAGAGTACGCGCCATGACTGCCACCGGGCACGAGCGATTCAGTCTCTGGTAAACACCCCGTGGCGGAGTGGAGCGCAATGACAGATGTGGTCGTAAAGATACTTCCGTCCAGTCATAGTTCACACAATGAGGGCGGCAGGCAGAGAACCTGGCTGGGGTAAAAATACCCATGATGCCGTTGCAGCCGAACGGCAGCCTTGCAAGTCGTCCCCGCAGCTGGGGCAAAGTGGACAAATGCAGCTGTAAATCGAAAAGTTATCCCGAAAGTATGCGAAACCGATTCACATTTTCCAGTCTAATAAAAGTAGGGAATCAGAATCGTATACTTTCGGGGAATTTATTGGGAGTGAATCAGATTTGATTCACTTTCCAGAGCGTAAGACATAAAAGTGAATCAGTTCTGATTCACTCGCAGTAACCGCCCAAATCTGCCCTGTGTGGGGCAGATGCCACACGCAGCACACTGATACGAAACAGCCAGAACACCCGCCGTTTGGCGCGTTTGTGGGGCTGTGTGGCGGCGTGAGCCGTACAACTTAACACTAGAGAGTAAAACTTACTACACACAAAAAGACGATAGTATGAGATAATAGATGTATACCAAAACAGAAAGGACGATGCGAATGAATTATGAAAAACTTCCGAAAACAATCTCCGCCGAAGAACTCCTCTCCACGCCGCTGCCGCCGGTCAAGTGGATTATTCCCGATTTGCTCCCGGCAGGGCTGGCGCTGTTTGCCGGCCCCAGCAAGGCTGGCAAAAGCTGGCTGACACTGTGGCTGTGCTTGCAGGTCGCGCAGGGCAAGCCCATGTGGGGACGCGAAATTGAGCCGCACACCGTGCTTTATCTCTCGCTGGAGGATACCTTTAACCGCCTGCAAAAGCGCCTTCTCCAGCTTGTGGGCAGCGAAGAAGCCCCCGAACGGCTGGTCATGCAGACGGAATGCAGCAGCATCGGGCAGGGGCTGGAGGAACAGCTTGTCAGCTTTATCTACCAGCACCCAGATACCGGGCTGATCGTCATTGACACCTTGCAAAAGGTGCGTTCCAGCGACCAGAACAACAGTATGTATGCCAGCGATTACAAGGAAATCAGCGCATTGAAGGCACTGGCTGATAAGTACAATGTCTGCATTTTGCTGATCCACCATCTGCGCAAACAAGCCGCAGATGATCCGTTCCAGCAGATTGCAGGCTCCAACGGTCTGATGGGCGCGTCTGATACCAGTTGGGTCATGCAGCGCAAACGCATGAGCCAGACCGCCAGCATTTTGGTGACCGGGCGCGATATGGATAACAAAACGCTGCGCCTGCACGAAGAAAACTGCGTTTGGATTCTGGACGAGGAAGAAAGCACCGAGCAAATTGCGGCGAAGGCGGTTCCCGGATATATTTGGAAGGTGGCTGACTACATCGATAGTGTCGGAACATGGCAAGGCACGGCTACCGAATTGCTTTCTGCAGCCGATATTGAGGGCGTTTTGCCCCACCAGCTGACCCGGAAAATCGTGGAGCATTACGATACCGTATTCACCCCAAGAGGTATCCGCTATGAAACTCACCGCACCTCGCAGGCGCGGCAGATGAAGTTCTCTCATGACGGAAATGACGCAGATGACGCTAATGACGCTGAAATTGACATAACCCAGCTTTTCAAATGGGATATCTCACAAACAGCGTCATCAGCGTCATTAGCGTCACAAAGGTCGCGTAAGGAGAGCAAGCATGGGCGAAGTGTTGCCACAGGGCAACCCGCCGAAAAGCCTACGGGGCCAGCCCCGAACCCCTGTGAGGCTTCTGGCGCATGAGAAAACGCAGCGTTGGAATCAATGTTCGCGTCAGCGTCACAGAGAAACGAAAAATGACGCTGATGGCTAAACGGTGCGGGCTATCTCTCTCGGAATACTTACGCCAGCGGGCGCTGGGATATGAACCGGGCGGGCATCCGCCCAAGGAGGTATTTAATGTACTGGACAAACTGGATGAAATGGCAGAAAGCTGTTCTGTGCGAGATGGCGCAGCCATTAGCGCCCACACTGACCGATTGAGGGATTTGCTCATTGGCGGTAACTAAGATTTGGACGATCAAGGACAGCCTGCAGCGCGTCCTTGATTATGCCGCCAACCCGGACAAGACCGAGTACGATGCCCTTGCCCAAACGCTGCACTATGCAGAGAACGATGCCAAGACCAAGCTGAACGAGAGCGCCCAGCTCGTCACCGGCATCCATTGTAGGGCAGACCACGCATGGGAAGATATGCGGGCTGTACAGGAACGCTTTGGTAAAACGGACGGTGTGGTGGCGCTCCACGCTTACCAAAGCTTCCGCGAGGGAGAGGTCACCCCGGAGCAGTGCCATGAGATCGGCGTGGCACTGGCCCGCAAGGTCTGGGGCAAGCGTTTCCAAGTGCTGGTCGCTACCCATATGAATACG
>ERZ894226.444-NODE-444-length-25184-cov-16.921047_pt1 | contig 25184 bp, 23 predicted proteins | sample MGYA00380294_ERZ894226 | MGnify/ENA primary metagenome ERZ894226 (study PRJEB32331, sample SAMN06328434) | human gut metagenome | biome: human gut microbiome; feature: stool | host: Homo sapiens | collected 2014-10-29 ... | reverse complement strand
GCCGAAAGGACGCGCCGAAGGCGCGGGGTGTGTCTTTCCCTGGAAGACACGAAGGAATGAAAGAGATGAAAGAGTAGAGCGAGAGAGAGATGAGTGAAGGAATGCCAGGGAAATATGAGAGAGGATGCCTGCAGGAAAAGATGAGAAGCAATAGGAGAAGAACCAGGAGAGAGGAGTGACGAAGATGGTAAGTATGTCTGATGTGATTTTGGAGCATACGTTTGATGCGTATGTGAGACGCATGAATAAGCCAAAAGTGTTCTTCGGCGGTAATGATGCCAAGACAGCAGAGCACACAGAAATGAACTGGGGAGCTGAAAACGATAAACTGAAGAACCGGGTGCGGCGTGTTAATCTGGAAGAAGCGTAAGCTTCTTTTTTTGTTGTTTTTCTCGCAAAAAAACTTAAAAAATATGCGAAATCTGGTATACTGTACATATAAGAAATCAAGCACTGCGAAACGTGGGAAACTATATAGAAAGAATATATAGAAAAGGAAAAATGACAATATGGGATTAAATGCTATTTGGGACGAAGCTCCCGTTGATGTAACCGCTGAGGCGAATTTTATTTGGAGTATTGCCAATAAGCTCCGTGGCTCTTATATGCCGGATAAATATGGTGATGTTATCATTCCGATGGTAATCATCAGGAGATTTGAGTGTACACTGGAAAAGACAAAGCAGGCTGTTGTTGATATGTTTGAAAAAATGCCGACATATCCATACAAAGCCATTTGTAAGATTTCCGGATTTCAGTTCTACAATACTAGCCAGTTTGATTTAAGAGAGCTGTGTAACGATGCTGATAACATTGCAAAGAATTTCAATGCATATGTTGCGGGATTTTCTGATAACGTTAAAGATATCCTGAATGAATTGGAGATTGAAAAACATATTGAAAAGATGGATAAGGATGGCTGCCTGTTTTCCGTTGTGAAAGCGTTCTCGGAACTTGACCTTGACCCGGAGACTTATGACAGCATCAAAATGGGGTATATCTTTGAAAACCTGATTGGCAGGTTTTATCAGAATGTAGACGCTGGACAGTTCTACACTGGCAGGGATATCATTAAATTACTATGTTCTGTCTTACTGTCAGAAGGCTGTGATGACATCTTTGATGACAAGAAAATCATTACTGTATGTGACCAGGCCTGCGGTACTGGCGGTATGCTCTCTACTGCATTTACATATCTGAAGCACTATAACCCTTCAGCAGATGTAAGACTGTTTGGCCAGGAATTTATGGGGCCGTCTTATGCAGTCGGTAAGGCTGAAATGCTCATTAAAGGTCAGAACGCGGAAAACTTTAAGCATACAGATACATTGAAGAATGACTGCTTCCCTGATACAAAGATGCGGTTTCTGATTGAAAACCCGCCGTTTGGTACTCCGTGGAGTGGAGATAACGCGAAACAGGGTCAGGAAGATGCGGTTAAAGCGGAATTTGCAAAAGATGGCAGTAGATGGGGAGCAGGGCTCCCGGCTGGAAGCGATTCTCAGTTATTGTTCTTACAGTCAGCAGTCGCAAAGATGGATGACCATGTTGGACGTGCAGCAATCATCTCTAACGGTTCTCCTTTGTTTACCGGCGGGACTGCGTCAGGTGAGTCACAGATTAGGCGCTGGCTGCTGAAGAATGATTTAGTTGAAGCGATTATCCAGATGCCGAATGATTTGTTTTACAATACCGGCATAAGCAGTTTTTGCTGGATTCTGTCTAAAAATAAACGCCCGGAACGTATCGGCAAGATTCAGCTGATTGGTGCTTCCGGTATCTGTCATAAATTAAGAAAACCGCTTGGAAGCAAGAAGAACGAGTTTACGCCGGAAGACCGCGAAGTTATCACGAAACTGTATTGCGATTTTGAGGAAAATGAGTTCTCTAAGATTTACAACAACACGGAATTTATTTACCGTGAATATACTGTAATGCAACCGTTGCAGAGGCGGTATGAGATTACAGATGAAAGCATTGAGCGCTTGATGCAGAGCGGCGTGCTGTCAAAACTCTACGACGAAGCAAAAGTCCTTGAGTTGGAAGAAAAAGGCGAAAATATGACAGCAAAAGAGAGGACAAAGCTGGAAGACTTCAAAAAATCCAAGCAGCAGTACGACAGTATCCTTGATGCATTGAATGCGGCAAAATCAGAAGAAAAGTATATGTCGCCGGAAGCCTTTTTGCCGGTAATCAATAAAGTTCTTTCGGATGTTGATTCAAAACTTGTTGACAAGATTACTGATGCCTTATCTGTGATGGACAAAAATGCAGAAATACAGAGAGAAAAGAAAGGCAAAAATAAAGGCGAAATCATTTACGACAAGGACACGAAAGACACCGAGATTGTAAAGTATGACGAGGACATTGAAGATTATATGGCGCGCGAGGTGCTGCCGCATATCCCGGATGCCAAGTGGTTCTTTGAAGAAAACCTGACAGCAAAGAAGCCTGTTATCAAGACCGGCGCGGAAATACCGTTCACCAGGTGCTTCTACAAATACCAAAAGCAGGCAAAATCAGAAGACGTTGCGGCAAAGATGGCGGAGTTGATGAAAGAAGCCGGAGAGATTGAGAAGAAACTTTTCGGATGAGATGTATGCGGAGGGCTTCCAGCCCCCGCACCCCCGGCAAGGGATTTCATCCCTTGACCCAAAGCAAAAACTGCGTTTTTGCTTTGTTGTTAACTTGTTTAAGTAATATGCATAGAAGAAGTTAAAAAAAGAAGTGAAAACAACGTAATGAGGAGACGTTTAACATATATGGAAGAAAAAAACAGCGAAAAAAAAGAAAGAAAAATGCGCGATTCCGGTATTCCGTGGATTGGAGAAGTGCCAGAGGGGTGGGAGTTCTCAAAAATTAAGTATCATTGCACGATGAAGAGTGGAGATAATATAACAGCATTAGATATAAGCGATAATGGCGAATATCCTGTTTATGGCGGAAATGGACTGCGAGGATTTTATAAAATCTATAATAAAAATGGCAATCATATTTTGATTGGACGACAAGGCGCTTTAGCAGGCAATGTTCATTTAGTCAATGGAAAATTCTGGGCAACTGACCATGCAGTTATTGTAACTCTAAAAAATGATGTATTTATAAATTATTTTTTTAGAATGCTTGAATCTATGAACCTTAATCAATATGCTTTTGATACTGCTGCGCAACCTGGGCTGAGTGTGTCTCGTATTATCACAATGGCGCGTAAAACCGCGGCCAACCTAAATATGCATTGCGTAGGTTTGCACATTTAGTTGTCTGTCGGATGTAAGCGTAGAGAACAAAAAAATAAAAATTTTTTTCTTTTTTCCGTCAAAAACTATATTTTTTCAGCATACTATACATGTAACAAGATAAGAACAATCTTGCACCTGGTATATGCCAGTATAAAACTAAAAAACATATGGCGTTACATGCAAAAGACCTTGTATGCGTAAAATGTTTAAGGCCGTGTACCCGATAGAAAAAACGGGGAGGTGTCCGCAACAGCAAAAATTGTTGCATAGTATATTTTTTAAAGGTAATCCCCATAACAGGGGATAGAGGGATAGTGTTAGTCCTGCGAGGCGAATTTGGCCTCGCGAAGAAGCCGCGGCCAACCTTCGGTTGTCCGTCGGTCAATCACGAATTTAAATATAGTATTGCCAAATCTGAAGGAACAACACCGCATCGCCGATTTCCTTGGCTCCAAATGTTCCGAGATTGATACCCTTATTGAAAATCTCCGTGCCCGCATGGAATCGGCAAAAGAATATAAGAAAGCAGTTATAACAGAAGCGGTGACGAAGGGGCTGGATAAGGATGCGAAGATGAAGGATTCCGGGGTTGAATGGATTGGGGAGATACCTGAGGGGTGGAAGGTTGTACGATTTAAGCATATAGCTTCAATTAAATCTAATTTGGTACAGCCAGACAAATATATGAAATATCCTCAAATTGCTCCAGATAATATTGAGAAAGATACAGGAAGGTTGTTATCACATCAAACCGTAGAGGAATCCGGAGTTATCAGTGGAAATCATTTATTTTATCGTGGTCAGATATTATATTCTAAGATACGTCCTAATCTTAATAAATTGACAGTTGCGCCTTTTGATGGATTATGTAGCGCGGATATGTATCCTATAGAATCAAAGCTTCCAACCCTTTTTATGGTATATTCAATGTTATCTACTTATTTTGTATTACAAGTAAGCCTTATTATTCAAGATAGAGTGAAAATGCCAAAGATAAACCAAGAAGAACTTGGAGAAATAAAGGTTGCTGTTCCATCTCAGCAAGAAATGTTAACTATCGCCGATTACCTTGACTCCAAATGTTCCGAAATTGACGCTCTTTTACAAAATTACGAATACCAAATCGCAACACTTGAAGAATATAAAAAATCGTTAATTTATGAATATGTAACCGGTAAGAAAGAAGTGCCGGAAGCGTGAAAGTATTGACATTTTAGAGATTATAACATATAATATAAGCATAGAAAAAGCGGTGCGTCTCCACCAATTTAAGCGAGAACTCAAAAAAGCGGTGCGTCTCTACCAGTTGAAAAACAAAACGGGAACCTAAAAAAGCGGTGCGTCTCCACCAGTTGAAAACAAAGCGAGAACCTAAAAAAGCAAAGAGATGACATTATGTCATCTCTTTTTACATATAAGAGGACAAAATGGATATATATAATATAAAAGATACATATATAGAATTTATAAGGGCTTACGATAATCGGGTTGCAGATAATAAAAATGAATCACGTCCATATATTGGCATCATACTACTAATCGGCGATGTTAAATATTACGCCCCTTTCACTTCGCCAAAGCCTAAACATAGAAGAATGCATAACGATAAAGATTTTCGTAAAATTGATGGAGGACGGCTTGGAGCAATCAATTTCAATAACATGATTCCGGTTCCTGATGAGGCAATTATTCCACTACGAATCAGTAATGAGCAAAATCCACAATACAGAAGACTTTTGCAAAACCAATACAATGCTATACTATCAGATTGGGAACCAATACAGAATACTGCCGAAACATTACACTCATTGCTCTTTATGCCTGAAGCTGAACTGTCACGAAGAGACAGAAGTGTTAAATCCCGTTGTTGTAATCTTCCATTGCTAGAGTCTGTTTATAATAATTGGCAGCCTTAACGCATAAATTTAACCGCATGATGTAACTTTCATGCGGTTTTTCTGCATATTGATATCGCAGCCGAAAGATATGCCCACCAAAGGCGGGCGGCCTTGTACAGAAAAACGAGCGAAGCGAGTTTTTAGGCAGGTCAAGGGCGGCTTCGCCCTTGCGGGGTGTGGGGCAGCGCCCCATATAATCTCCGCATATCATACAGCCCGCAGCATCTTCCCGGCAGAAGGAGACCTTGATGAATAACATATTGTCAGAAAAAGAATATCAAAAATACATACTAAAAAAACTTGCTGCCAGCGGCTACGAAGTCCAGCCGGCAGACCACTATGACAGGCTTTTTGCTGTCAGTCGCCCGGAACTGATGCAGTTTTTGGAAACCACACAGCCAGATGAGATGGAAAGCCTTAAAAAAATATATAAAGAAAAGACAGAAGAAGTAATAGTGTCGGCTATCAATGCGGAAGAGACAAAGAAACGTGGCAGCAGGCTTGATGTTCTGAAACACGGCGTGGAGATTGCCAATGTACCGCTGAAACTGATGTATGCAAAGCCGGCCACAACGTATAATAAAGAACTGAATAAACTATATAACGAAAACATCTTCTCTGTATCAGAAGAGGTATGGGTATCAGATGAAGAAAGGATTGACCTGGTTGTGTTCCTGAATGGCCTTGCGATTATGGCATTTGAATTAAAATGCAACGCAGCCGGCCAGAACTACGAGAACGCGATTCTGCAGTATCGGACAGAGCGCAATCCGAAGACAAGGCTCTTCAGATTCAAAGCCGGCGTCCTGGTGTCTTTCGCGATGGACTTAGAAGAAGTGTATATGACAACCAAGCTTGACGGCGAGGCCACATTTTTCCTGCCGTTCAACATGGGAAAGGGAGAAGGTATTAATACCGGTGCCGGAAACCCTGTCTTAAAAGACGAGTACAGCGTCCATTACATGTGGGATGACATCCTCCAAAAAGACTCCGTGCTTGAAATCATCAGTAAATTCATGTTTATTGAGGTAAAAGAGAAAAAAGAAGACGAAAAAGGAGCAGTAAAAGAAGGTAGAGCGCCGAGAAAGAAGGTTTCTGAAACGGTCATCTTCCCGAGATTCCACCAGCTGGATGTCATCCATAAGGTGCTTGATGATGTGATGACGAACAAAAGCAGCCAGAACTACCTGTTGCAGCATTCTGCCGGCTCCGGAAAGACAAATGAGATTGCCTGGCTGTCGTACCGCCTAGCGTCACTGCATGATGCTGAAAACAAGATTATCTTTGATAGTATCATCATCTGTACTGACAGGGTAGTAGTAGACCGCCAGCTGCAGCAGGCCGTGCTTTCATTAGATAATAAATCCGGGTTCATCCGAGTTATGGATGAAAAATGTACCTCTGCAGACCTTGGCCGGGCGCTAGAAGGCAATACGAAGATTGTTGTGACAACTATCCAGAAGTTCCCGTATATTGTGGGTAATGTAAAGGCACTGAAAGAGAAACATTTCGCAGTCATTATTGACGAAGCACATTCATCAACTGCCGGTAAAAACATGAAGGCTGTGACCGATGTTTTGAGGGAAGGCGAAGAGGTAGATGCTGAAGACATCCTGGCAAAAGAAGTAAGCAAAAACGGCAAGCCGGAAAACGTGTCAGTATTTGCATTTACCGCTACACCGAAACCGACAACGCTTAAACTATTTGGAAGAACCAATACGAAGGGCAGAAATGAGGCATTCCATCTGTATTCTATGAAACAGGCAATAGAAGAAGGTTTTATTCTGAATGTCCTTGAAAATTACACAACATATGACACATACTTCCAGTTGAATAAAGAGATTAAAGAAGACCCGGAATATCAGACCAATAAGGCGAAACGTCAGATTGCAAGGTTTATTGACCTGCATGAGACTAATATCATGCAGCGTGTGGAAATTATAATTGAACATTTCCGTACAACTGTAATGACTGAACTGGATGGACAGGCGAAAGCAATGGTCATCACCGCATCACGTGAAGCGGCAGTAAAATACAGACAGGGCTTTGAAGACTATGTGAAAAGAAAAGGTTATACAGACATTCACGCTCTGGTCGCTTTCTCCGGAAAGGTAAAGCTGGAAGACAAAGAGTATACAGAACCTGGAATGAATGGCTTTGCAGAAAAGAAACTTCCGGCTGAGTTTGATTCTGACGACTACAACGTGCTTATTGTTGCTGATAAATATCAGACAGGCTTTGACCAGAAGAAGCTCTGTGCTATGTACATCTTAAAGAAACTGCATGATATATCAACCATCCAGACACTGTCACGCCTTAACCGTATCTGCCCGCCGTATGACAAACATACCTTCATTCTTGACTTTGTAAATAACTATGATGACATCATCAAGGACTTTTCCAAGTTCTACACTGTCACAGAGTTATCCAACTCAATAACTCCGTCTGCAATGTATGATATTGAGGCAAAACTGGACGGTTATTATGTGATTGACCCGGATGACGTAGACAAATTTAATGACTTACTGTATTCCGGTGATATATCTGTAAAAGCAAAGAAAAGTATGACATACCTGCTGCAGAAGACCAAAAAGGCAATTGAAAGTCATCCGACAGAAGAACGCAATGAAATCATCCTGACAGTCAAGCATTTTGTAAGGTTCTACGAGTTCCTGATTCAGGCTTCCTGTTTTGAGGACAAAGAGCTTCATAAGAAATACAATTTCTTAAACTATCTGAAGTCATATTTAAAGATGGGTGGCTCCGGCGGAGGCTTCAACCTGGCCGGCAAGATAAAGGCTTCCGGTTTTGTACAGAAGAAAAAAGAAGAACATAAAACAGACACTATAAAATCGGACCCGGTCGTAAAGCTGCCGACCGCAGAGCAGATTGCCCTGACGCCGCAAAAGACCGAAAAACTCTCTCAAATCATCGCTGAAATCAACAGCAAAACGGGTAAGTCGTACGACAATGACGTTGCAGTGAAGGCGATGCTGCAGATTAAAGATATCATGATGAAGTCAGAAGAACTAAAAGCAAGCGCCAAAAATAATACGGAAAAAGACTTTGAATTTGCTTATTTTGACAACATTGACGATGCTTTGATTGAGGGGCTGAACCAAAACCAGGATTTCTTCTCCCTGCTGCTTGGAAATGATGAGATTAAGAAAGAAGTGCTTGGCATCTTTGCGGAGGAAATTTACAGGGGGCTGAGAGCGGGAGAGTAGAAAAGACTGCCTGCAGCAGATGCTTGCGTAATGGCGAAAGATTTGGATTGGAGACGGGAGAAGAAAACAAAAAAACAAGCGATAACAGCAAGCGATAAAAACAAGCGAAGAAAATAAGCGATAAAAAAGAAAGGAAAAATAATGCCATGAAAAAATTTAATGTATCGCACAATACTTACAAAAACTTTAAAGAGATTGAAAAATTGCCGGAAATCGGGGATAACTATGACGGCCGAAAGGTAATTGCAATTAATGAAATCGGGATGGACTGCGAACAGCCGTTTGACGACAATTTTAATTACGATTTGTATGAGATTGTATGTGAGGATGAGGATGTGAATACCGTGGAATGGTATGTGTGCGTGAGGAAGGAAAGTTAAAAAAGAAGTAAAAGAAACGTTAAATAGAAGCATGCCCAAAAATCAAAATTGTTGATATATCTGATATGATATTATCTGAGCCTCTTGCTTATGGTATACATAAAACTTTTATGGTAAACCTTGCGACGTAAATGTATAAAATATATTGCCTGCCCGCAAATACAAGAGCGTGAGACTATGTCTCACGCTCTTGTTGCGTTGTTGCGTATTTTCCAAATTCGGCATATTAAGGTTGTACAATAAATATCAAACGATAAGAAAAAAAATAAGAGTAAGAAAGGAGTATAGTCATGATGAATTTTAACGACCTTAGATTAACTAATAAGAAAGAAACTGTATTTTTGCCAAGTAATCTCCGATGCAAGCTTTCAGAAATTCTCGCTGAAAAAAGGCCTGATATAGAGCAGGCGTCTATTGGCAGAATGTCAATTATTCCCGGAAGCGAAATCTATAAGCAGAGAAATGCTTTTTATGAAAAATATAAAGATAAATTTTCTGATTCAATATACGAGAAAGACTATCCGGTAGAAAGATATGAAGCCTTTATCTCGAGAATAGAGCCTGAACAAATTTTCGAAAAGGTAAAATATTTTTATCTTGGAAAGGAAGACAAAGAGTTTCTCAGGTGGGATACAAAGGCATCTCAGTCTTGTCTAACAAAAGTTTCAGGAAGTGATGGGGATGTTGTAGTGCTTCCGTTAGATTGTTCAAAGTTTGCAGCAGTAGGCGATTTTGAAACGCTGGAAAAACTAAATTTTTTGATAAATGAAAAAGAATTAACAGAACCCGATATTGAGCTGATTTTCTCGGCAATCAGGTTAAAAGATAGAGAAAGGCGCGATTAATCGCGTCTTTCTGTCAAAGACTAACGCAGATGGTTGTTGTCTCGTTTGTAGATGTAATATATAATAATATGTAATGTATGTATTGTCTCCGAAAGCAACTGGGCTTATAATATAGAATATTGTTTAAGACTTGTTGATTTCTCTACGTTTTGGCGTAGAGAAATTTTTATTTTCATTACAATTTTTTCGCAAAAGACCGCCCCCTTTTGGATTTTTTCAGCATATTAACTATGTAAGAAAAAAGCAGGAAGTTTTTGATATGGAAAAGAAAAAATCCATACGAGTTGCATAGTCTTTCAGTATATTTGCTTTACAAATTTCGCATCAAACTTATCATCCGGCCCCCGTCAATAACCCGCGCCCGAGGTAAACCCCGGACTGGGCTTGCAAAAGAATAAATTATTTTATTTCCACTTTTGTTTAGCCCTGTTACAGTTTACGGAAGGTTGTTGGCTGTAAATCCTTATGTGGTAACGCCGGTGGTTACCCCGTCGTTATCACATAAGCCTTGCAGTCTTATTGATTAGCTTCAGCAGCTAACGAAGCCTGCCAAGCCAGGTCAGGTAAATCTTTAGCTGCTACGTTACCGGTAAAATAGGCACCGTGGGATGCTCCTCAAGTTTCACGCTCTGCGGTATGCTGTTAAACATCTCTTAGGGTAGGAGAAGTGCAGTATGCGCTAAACTATCGGATAACATTGGCGATGAGGACAACCGATTCTGAATAGGCGCCGGATTGACGGAGCCGAAAGGATAGAGAACCTGTATGGGCTGCTTTTAAATATCTTCGGATGTTTGGAAGTAGTTGGTACAGAAGGCGTAAGCCATCCCGGCTTGCCGGGAAAATATAAACACAAAGGAGGGCAGCTTATGTCAGTTGCAGTCATTAGTAAGACAGGCGAAAGATTGATGCCAACAAGTGAATACAGAGCACGTAAGTTGCTCAAATCAGGCAAAGCAATAAAACATAGTTATCATCCGTTTACCATACAGCTTACTGAAAGGGAAACTGGAGATATCCAGCTAATAGAGCTTTGTATGGATACCGGATATATACATATTGGAATATCTGTGAAGTCAGAGAAGCACGAATATCTGGCAGAACAGATTGACACGTTAACAGACGAAAGAGGCAGACATGATGCATGCCGTATGTATCGAAGACAGAGGCGGAGCAGAAAAAGATACCGTCAGGCCCGTTTTAACAATAGAAAACGAGACCAGGGATGGATTGCTCCATCATTAGAGCATAAGAAAAAGATACATATTCAGGCAATTTCACGTATTAATAATGTAATGCCAATTACAGATATTACGCTGGAAATGGGAAATTTTGATACTCAGGTATTAAAAGCTAAGGAGGAAGGCAAGCCTTTACCTAAGGGCGCAGATTATCAGCACGGCGAACGTTACAGCATCGCGACGCTTCGCGAAGCAGTTTTTTCTCGTGATAGTTATAAATGCCAATGCTGCGGAAGAACAATAAAAGACGGAGCAATACTCCATATTCATCATATTAAATACAGGAGCCAGGGTGGAACCAACAGTATGTCAAATCTGGCTACGGTATGTGATAAATGTCATACACCGAAAAATCACAAGCCAGGAGGAAAACTATATAATTGGAAACCAAAGCTTTCATCCTTTAAAGGAGCAACCTTCATGACTGCGATACGATGGCAGCTTTACAATGAAGTTAAAGCTTTATTCCCAGATATTGATATTCACATTACATACGGAGCAGCAACAAAAGAACGGCGCCGAGAACTGGATATTGATAAATCACATGTTAATGATGCTTTTGTCATGGGACAGTTTCATCCAAAACATCGTATCAAAGCAGTTCTTTACAAGAAGAAACGGAGGAATAACAGATGCCTTGAGAAGTTCTATGATGCGAAGTATATTGACAGTCGCGATGGAAAGAAACGAAGCGGTCAGGAATTATTTAATGGTAGGATTAACCGTAACCACAAGAAAGATTCCGAAAATCTGCATCAGTACCGGTTACAAAAAGTAACCGCTGGAAAAAGAGCTGTTAGGAAACAGCATTATAAAATTCAGCCTCACGATATAGTCATATACGAAAGCAGAAAACGCGAGACTGCAGGATGTCACTGCAATGGAACACGAGTGATGCTGCTTCCCGATAAAAAATCTATATCTGTTAAAAAAGTTAAAATTTACAAATACGCTGGCGGTTATTTCAAATCAGCATTTAATTAAAAAGGAGGAAACAGGAGGAATGCAAAATCGTGCATTCCTCCCAACCCGACTACGAAACAAAGAATATTGTTTCTTTGTCGGATGTGGTTTCCTATGAACGCTTGCATTCAATTTTACTGTCCCATAGTATCCACAAAGCCTTTGTGGTGCCTCATCCAGTCTTTTATCAGTTTTTCTTTTGCTTTCTTTGCTGCATCCTTACTTCTGTCTCTCGTCTTGTAGTTCCATGCGGCCATTGCCTTCTGTTTGGTTTTGTATCCATACCCCTGGGCATTGTCCAGAACCTCCCCGGTATCCACATCTACCACCACAAACTTCCATTCATACGGCTTTGACAGCGATTCTGATTTAACCACCCTAACATGTCTTTTTCCTGTATTTCCCCTGCTCTGGGCTATCTGCTCCTCCTGTTTCGGTCTTAATGCTTCTTCAGCTTCACGGATTGCTTCTTCAATATCAAACTCAATTGTTCTTCCTGGCATTTTTTCCCTCCTCATTTTTTTGCTTTTTTGTTGTTTTTTTTGATGTTTTTTCTTTTTTCTTATATATGTAATATGCCAGATTTTTCGGCTATTTTTGTTAAAAACATATTTTTAACAAAAATATTTTGCATATTAAATATACAAGCGCAAAGCTGAGTTTTTAATATCAGGAGGATAGGCCAATGTATAATACGGCTGACGTAACAGACAGTTGAAAATGAAACTAAAAAACAGAGCTATATTCACAAGCGCATTGATGCTGTTTACGGGAATGCAGATGCTTTTGGATATCCGACCTGTTGATGCAGCTGAGACGCAATCTGCAGGTGTTTATGTGTTTAAGGATGCAAAAAAGGACGGCACCGTTACATTTACTAAAAAATGGAAAGACAACAAAGATAACGACGAAAGACAGATTCCTGATATAGAAATCAGCACTGCAAAACCGGAAGGAATGATTGTGAAATATAAAGTAACATTTCACGGTAACGGACTGGCTTTTGATGACGGAACGACAGAAAATGAAATGACGTATACAGAAAACGGGCAGGTTCTTGATGGCCAGTATAAAATGCCAAGTGGAACAAACGTATGCTGGTATACAGATACTTCATACAAAAACAGAGTAGTAGTGGCTAATGATGGAACACTGAATACTGAAATAACAAGAAACATTGATTTATATGCAAAAGAAGCGACATTTGTACTGCAAAACGGAGACGATTTTAATTCATTGATTCCGGATAATGCGACAACTGTTTATTTTACAGATGAAATAATGCCAGAAACAGCAAGCCTGATTGATGTTGACAATGACGGTGATTGCGGCGTTGTGGCATGGATGGATGGAACTGTTATGAAAGTTTCGTCGCAAATCAGTGATGTCAGCGTGATTGCAAATCAAAATTGCAAAAACATGTTCAATAAAAAAACAAATCTTTCAGAAATATATTTTGATAATATAGACACATCAAATACGACAAATATGCAGTCAATGTTTTATGGGTGCAGTGGATTACAAAAATTGAATTTAGCGTCATTTAATACATCAAAAGTAATTTATATGAACAGCGCTTTTGCAAATTGTAATCAATTAAAACAAGTAAATGTAAAGAGTTTTGATACATCAAGCGTGACTAATATGAACAGTATGTTTTCCGGATGCGAAAATCTTGAGAGTATTGACGTATCAAACTTTGATACGAAAAACGTTAAGAATATTGGATATATGTTTGTGTCATGTAAAAAACTTGCAAATATAGACTTGTCAAGCTTTAACACAAGCAATGTAATCAATATGGATAATATATTCCAGAGATGTAGTGGACTTAAATCTGTAAACATTGAAGGATGGGATACCTCAAAAACTACATCCATGCAATGTATGTTCTCTGAATGCGGTAGTTTAACAGATGTGGACTTATCTCATTTTAACACATCTAATGTCGTAAATATGCGAAGGATGTTCCATAGATGTGGAAAGCTTGTAAGTATTGATGTAAATAATTTTGATACCGCAAAAGTAACAAACATGGAAGCTATGTTCTATAGCTGCAGCAATTTGCTCCAATTAGATATCAGTCATTTTAACACCAGTAAAGTAACAAATATGAGTATGATGTTCTTATCATGTTCAAAACTGACTATGCTTAGCGTGAAGAACTTTAATACAGCATTGGTTACAGATATGTCTCATATGTTCTCATCCTGCCAGATGTTGACAGACTTGGATACTTCGTCATTTGATACATCAAGAGTCAAGAATATGCAGCAGATGTTTTATGATTGCAATAAACTTGTTAATTTAAATATGTCTTCATTTGATACGTCAAATGTAACAAATATGAACAAAATGTGGTATAACTGCAGAAGCCTGACACGATTGGATTTATCAAACTTTGATACTTCAAAGGTAACCGGAATGGATTATAGTTTTTATGCCTGTCATGGTATGAATACGTTAATCCTTGGAGAAAAATTTGTTTTTGTTGGAAGTACATATTCAATTCCATTGAGCAGCTGGAAAAATTCAAGCGGAGAAACATTTGATTCTGATGGAACAATGAGTAATATTCCAAATAATGTAGCTGATGTTTATTCAAAAATGTAAGAAGATGGCCTTAATGCTAAGGCCGTCTTTTTTTTGTTCTGCGTTGTGGTCGGCATATTGGTGAGATTTCCGGCACCAAATATTCAGTCGAATATATCGCCGAATATGTAGTACTGTTTGCATCCATGTCGGTCTCTGATATGTCTGCTGCCGTATATTCTCTTGCTTAATCTCCGCGCCTTGCCCGGGGATTTTTTTGTGCAGAAAAAAATAAAAAAAAATTGCAAAAAAAACATTACAAAAAATAAAAAATCATGCATATTAGATAGGTAAGAGATAAAGCCTGCGGAGCAGGAGTGGTAACAGCCGTCCTGCACCAGCGTATGCTAGCGTATCGCTGGGAATATGGGCGTTACCGAAACGCGGATGCTTAAGTTCTCTTCGTGCTTTGCAGCGAGAAATTTCCGGCAAGGTTGGTGGTGAGGCTGGAAGCCGGCATAGCCGCCGCAGGTAATGGCGGATTGCACACTGGGCTTCGTGTAACCGGGGCTGCAAAAAAAATATTTTATTTTTTTCAAAAAAACGTTACACTTTTTAAAAAATTAAGCATACTATATATGTAAGCGTTGATGGAGGCTGATTCTGGTTTCCTGGCGCTGGCGAAAATTTCGGCTTTCAGCAGACCTGGCATTCGTGCCGGTTTAAGGCGGTTACTTCAAATGTTATTGGTTACTGTTTCTTATGCAAATCTACCGCCGCGGCTCCTCGAAATTTTTTAAAAAAATTCGTAAAAAATGTTACACTTTTTATTTTTTTAAGCATATTATATATGCAAGCGAAAGAGCGAACGAACCGCGCCGGTAGGATTGGCGAAAGCGGGGATTGTAGTCTCTGGATACTTGCATATGTGACGGGAATCTTTTTACGCTGGCGTCTGCCGGACGCCGCCCTTTGTGGAGGCACGGCAGGAGAAGTACAGACTTAAAGAAACCTGAAAAATTAAATCGTATTTCGGCATTTTTGTAAGCGTTACTTCATTCTTATATAACAAATAACTACAAAGAAAAAAACTCCCGAAATATGCTGCATATGCGGCAGAAATGGTGAGATATAATTTTACGCTTGCCGTAACTCGAAATACAAAAAAAAGATAGCGGCGAATGAACTTGATTTATTGCTAGTTCTGGTTCGGTTACTCCATAATAGAAAACATAAAGCTGCCAGCAAACCTGAGCGGCCGGGCATACCGGCAAGTGCTTGTGCATGCAGGCAAAAACAATTACTTTACCGAATCGTATACTCGCGAAGATTTCTCTTCCTGTGCTGATGCAGGATACACACAAAACGAAAAACTTGAATTTCGGATATGGCATGCGTGTCATATAAGCGGTTGCATATTTGCGGCGAAAACTCCGATACTGAACAGTGGAATTGAATTTAAAGCTGCATAGCATAAACAACAGGTGGGGTTGACTATGCCCTCCTCATGCTGGAAACAGTATGAAAAGCGTCCGATAATACGACAATCCTTCGGGATTGCCTGGATGTAAAGTGAAGATGCTCTAGCAGAGAGCTTCATCACAAAGCCCTTGTGGTGTACGGATGTTGATAGAATGCAATCATCGGAACCCCCGCGGGCTTGCCCCGGGGAGTAGTCAGTATTTGTGTAGTTCTATCTGGAGGTATATTCGTATTTAATACAGCATCTACCCAGAGAGAGATAAAATCTTGGCGCAGCGAAATCGATGGCGGATTGAAAAGGACAGTAACAGTTTACGACTATAATGGTAAAGAAATCTGCCACTGGACAGGAAAGTTTGATGTTTCCGAATCCGAGAATGAAACATATTTCGATGATGAAAATGGAAAGCGTATTGTCATCCATGGTGGTATCGTAATCAACGAAGAACAGTAACGCAGTCTCAAAAAAAGAGCCTCTTTGAGGCTATTTTTTTTGTTGCAAAAATCGGCATACTGAAGAAAATACAAAAAGAGAGGAAACATAATCTTATGACAAATTCTATTGGATATGGAAGCGAAGTTCCTGCTCCACAGATTCGGAGACGAATTTGCAAAACGAAACCAAACATGAGCAAGGCAGAGAAACAGCAATTCTATTCACAGAAAATCCAAAAAGATGGGACAAAAATAGAGTACATACCATCTGAATTTAGAACCATCGAAATATATGTGTTGGCGTTAGACAATGTGAAAAATCTGGCAGAAAAACGGCATGTTGTGAAGTTGATGATACAGGACGCCAAAGAATACAGAGAAGCTGGGATGGAAGAAAAGGCTGTCGTTATGGAAAGCCTGAAAGAATTGGTGTTTGGAAAGGTAACGATGCAGGAAAATTTTGAAAATAGAAAGTAAAAAGCAATAGGATACAAAAAAAATAAAAGTCTCGGTAAAGTTCCGGGGATTTTGTTTAAGAGATATAAATTAAGTTTTTTGGGAGCTACGAATGTAAAGAAATCCCTCCACGGGATTTATTTTTTTTGTACTCTTTCTAAAAAAATTCAGCATATTGTATATGCAACAAAAAAAACAACAAAAAGGAGGAATTAAAAATGGGATACCTTAAAGTTCAAACCGTGTGCCTGGTAATAATCGCAATTGCTGCGGTCAAGTACCTGATGCCGGATATCAGAAAGCTCTGCCGAATGATTGGAGGAGAAGAGAGAAAAAAAGCTGAAAAAGAACCTGAAAAAGAACAGACAAAAGAACCTGCAGCTGAACCGAAAAAGCAGGAAAAGACGGATAACCCAAAGCCGTTCCCGGACTGGGAAGAAAAATAGAAAAAAAATGCAAAAAAAAGCGTTTCGTTTTTGCGTAAATTTGTCATATTGGTAATATCTTAAAAAAAAAGACAGGAGGCAAAAAAAATGAAGAAAACAAACAAAGCTAACTTCAAAAAAATTGTAGGAGGTGTGCTTGCTGCGGTAATGGCGGCTGCGATGGTAGCGACTGCTGTAATTCCGGCTTTTGCGGCTGAGGATATTCCGGTAGTTGAAGAAGTGCCTGAAGGCGTTTCTGCTGCAGCTGCGGCGACTGCGAAAAAGAAGAATGTATCAATCGTAGTTGCAAAGCAGGTGAAGGTGAGTGACGAAGATGTCTATCTCGGCGCCACCCCGACTAAAAAAGGTAAGGCAAAAATCACTAATTCCAATAGCAAAGTTGGAAAGGTGACCACTTACAAACAGAAGGGCAGCAGCCTTGTATGGTATTACTTTAAGCCAAAGGCTGTCGGCAAGACAACAGTTACAATCAAGGCCGGAAAGAATGTTCTGAAAAGAACAATCACTGTTGTAAAATATCAGAACCCGGTATCTTCTATGAAAATCGGAAATGCAAAAATTTCAAATAAGAATTTCAAGAAAAGCGATACCGTTTCCTTAAGTTACAACAAGTATAAAAACGGCGGAAAACTGATTGTGACACCGAACAGAGGTTTCAAGCTTGCTTATGCGAGTGTTGTGAACAAAGCCGGCGCTGAGATTGAGTATATCAATGCTTACGGCAATATCAAACCGCGCGGTGGCAAGGGAAATTATATTTTAATGCTGAGATTCCAGAATATGGTAACAGGCGTTACATATAATACCAGAGTAATTTTTAAATAATGAGAGATAACAGCCCTGCGAAAATGCGGGGCTGTTTTTTTTTGATTTTTTTTGCAAAAAGTGTTACATTTTTTGGATTATTTGGCATATTAAATATAACCGGCTGAAAGACCGGGGATAAGACCTCCAATCTTATCTATTACATTTGCCAGCGGAAGTAGGAACCGATTGGCATACGCGAGCACAGCTCGCGATTTCGTCTATACCTCCAATGCCCGCTTTGCCTGAAAAAATGGCCGGCGAGTGGCTGCCGTGTCCTGCGGCATATCGTCCGGCGGGCACAAAAAAAGTAATAAAAATTTTTTTAAAAAAAATCGGAAAAAGCGTTACACTTTTTAAATTATTTAGCATATTATATATGAACAAAAAAATCGGCAAAGAAAATGAAAGACAGAACGCTGAGTCTGCGTAACCAAACCTGGTTTGGCGGAGCGAAGATAGGCGTATATACATTATGTTTACGGTTACTTCTTCTTTTGTGTTAAAAAGGCTAAAGTTCCTTGTATCGGTGGCGATAAGAAGGCATGTTTTATACTGAAGGCGCGCTCAGTTTGCCGGTTCGGCCGGGCAATATGGGATTTCTGATTTACCGTGATGGTTACACGATTTTTTTGGATATATGTAATAGCGGCAAGTCCCGCAAGGGCTGATGGCTTGGTTACTTCTTATTTAATTCTGATTTGGGAAAATAATATGTAAGCACGGCACACAGTGCCGAGCATGTGAATACCGAGCCGGATACTCGCTGTTGCAACTTGGTTAACTCTCATGAATGAACCTCCTTTGTAATTTATTATCGACGTGCGGACGCACGTCGTGCTGGTATACGCGAGCATAGCTCGCGATATCATTTGGGTTAGAATTAAAAAAAGCAAAATACACTTTTGTGTGTTTTGCTTTTTTGCTTGTTTTTTAGTTTTTCTCCTTGCTTCTTCTTATTTCCTTTTTTGTTTTTCTTTGTTTTTATTTTACATTTTTTCAGCATATTAAATTTGCAAACAAATATTTCCATTAAGGGAGGGACTTTATTATGACATTTATTTTAACAAAAACAATTATCGCAGCAATCATCATTCTTGCTGTAATGGCAGCCTTGACAATGTATAGCCTGATGGTTTATGCCTCAAAATCAAGGTCTGATTATGAACGAGCTATGGACGACGAGGAACAGATTGAATATCTTCGCTCATTAAGCAAAAAGGCAGCCGCAAAATAACCAGTCACAGCATCGCGAAAAAATCCGCGGTGCTTTTTTGTGTCGGAAAAAATCCGGCATATTAAATTTGCAAACATAAAAATAAGCACAGCAAAGAAAGGAGACTTTTTTGAGATGATTTTAAAAAACCCGAAAGAATGTTTTTGCCTTCAGCAAAGACAGGCATTTTTTGTATTAAACGAATTAACAGCGCCGGAATGTAAGGATGGCAGCGAACCGCTAACACTACATCATAGTACTTTCAGCCGGTTTAAATTCGTTATTATAAATGCTGATAAGAAGGCAACAACATCAAATATTCCGGTCTGCGTGATTCCGGAAATTCTGGAAACCGTTAGAATGAAAAACTTTTCAAGATTTATGCCGATGCCGGCACCGGTTGAAAAGGCATCTGACGCGGAGGATTTATCCAGTAATATCGCATATACAACGATTATCAGCGCGGGGACATTAAAAGGTAAGAGTCCTGCCGGAGCGTTATTGGAAAATCCAAATGTGAATAAGAAGATGCTGTTAAACCAGGTGGATTGGCTACAAAAGCATTTGGCGCAGTATCCAAGGAATCAGGTTCAGATAGATGCCATCAATGAGGCATTAAGGCTGTTTGATACCGGTAAGCTGACTGCACAGTCTGCACCAAGCCAACCGGTAGAAAGAACCGACAATGAGATTTACAAATCAGGAATGAGGCCTCTTATCAGACGAAAAAATAAGAACGGCAAAACGTTTGTCTATGAAGTAAAAATCTCATGGATTCCAGGCTCAGAAAAGCCTATTGAAATTGAAATCAAAAATTATTTTGCCCCGGTCGTTAAGCGTGAAAACGGATTGCTTAATGTAATGGCGAAAGAAAAAGAAGAAGAAATAAAGAATGTCTTCCCTATGACTATGAATGAATGGCTGTGGTTAGACCACATTCTGAATGCTCAGATGAGGACATTTGAAGATATGAATGCAGCACGATTATATAAAATTGCTAAAGATGAAGAATGGGCAAATAAGAGTGCTGCTGCAACTCAGCCTTCTTCTCATTAAATTTACAGGAGGCAAATGTAAAATGAATAAATATCTGGAAATGCGAAGTATCTGTCTCATAGAGCCAGAGACTGAAGAGTTTGTCCAGGTAACATATCTTTGTGACCTTGATTCAAATATGTATGAGGATGAAATTCTTGATACATGCGGAGGACTTAGAAATGTAGGAATGGCGAACGACAAGGAATTTATGGCTCTCGGCCTTTATCCAGTATCTTTATACTATGAAAAGGAAGGGAAGACCATGCGGGCACGGGAGAATTCGATGAGCGAATTTGACCTCGTGGAAGATAATATATATAGGCCAAACACAGACGGTATCAACCTTCTGTGCAGGATTAAACATCTTAAAAAGAAAAGACAGCAGGCTGCGTGAAATACGCGCCTGTTTTTTTGTGCAAATTTTTTTAAATTTTTTCCGAAAAAAGTGACAAATTTTTGTTCGGATTCGGCATATTGATTTTGTAAATAAAATTGAAAGGAGAAAAAGGAGCACCTTTTGGATGGAAAATAAAAAGATATGCTTCCTTGATACGGAATTTAACGCGACAAGTTACGCAGACCAGAATGACGGATACCAGGAGATAACAGAGATTGGAGCGGTTGTCTTTCAGGACGGGAAAGTAGTTGACACGTTTCAGCGTTTCTGCCGGCTTAAGGAAGGACACAAACTAACAAAAAGATGTAAAAAAATAACCGGAATCACGCAGGAAGTTCTAAATGAAAACGGCATCCGGTTCAATGATGCCATGAAAGAATTTCGTGAATTCCTGGATAAGCATAACCTCAAAAGAGCATATGCTTTTGGCAACGCCGATGCGATAGAGATGAGGACGACCGCAAAGCTGAATGGCGCAGATGCCGGCATTTATGAGACCATTAAGATGATATATAACATATACCCGAAATTTCAGAAACAGCTTGAACTGCATTATGTATTTTCGCTCATGGATATCTGCCGGATATGCAATGTAGACCACGGGGCCGAGGGGCGTGCTCATTCAGCAATGAACGATGCAGAAGACACCGGGCTTGCGTTCTTTAATATGAAGCAGAATAAAATCAATCTGCCATTACTTAAAGAAATCAATACACATAAATATAATGTAGGTATTTACAGAGATAAGCGCTCTGTAAAAATGGCTAATATCAAGCGGCCTCCGGTCGTGACAGCTGCTTTTATAAATGATATTGAGACGGTTTTTGACAATGCCAGGGAGATTTTAAATGAACCAATCGTACGCGCGCTGCATGATGACATGATGAGGGTTATGGGACGGCCTGACCTGGAACAGGGCGAAGACGGGCTGTAAAAAATATACAGAAAGGATATAGAAAATGGGTAACAAATTATATAAACCTAAAAATAAGAGAAAAAAAGAAAATTTAAAGATGATTGACAAGCTGGAGATTAGTGGTGTAACAATCGCCGCTATCGCACTGCTTGGATGGTCAGGGTATTCTATTGCAAACACATTCATTCCGCAGCCGGAAACGCCGGTGTATGAAGTCAATGTTGACAGCGTGTCTGACTATATGAATAACCTTGATGCTGAGGTTGAAGAGGCAGCAGCTACACCGACTCCAACAGCAACACCAGAGCCAACCAGTACACCAGCACCGACAAAAGAGCCAACTAAGACACCGGCACCAACAAAAATGCCAAAAAAGAAAGTGAAAAAAGAAGAAAAGAAAGCAGAACCAACACCGGCAGAAGCAGCAGCAACACCAGCAGCTGAGACGCCAGCGGCTGAGACTCCGTCCCCGGAAACACCTGCCGCCGCAACACCAGCAGCTGAGACTCCCGCTCCGGAAACACCTGCAGCAGAGACTCCAGCCCCGGCAGCTACATATGCAACAAATGACACTGTAAACTTCAGGACAAGCCCCGACAAGGCATCTACCGTAATCGGAATGATTGGTAAAGACGTACAGCTGACAGTGCTTGAAGACCAGACTTTACATCCCGGATGGTATAAGATTTCAAGAAATGGCGCTGAGGGCTATGTTTCAGCAGATTTTGTAACAACGAAATGAGAAAGGGAAAAATAATGAAAAAAATTAAGAAACTTGGAATTACCGCACTTGCCGCCGTACTTGTTGTGAGTGCTGCCGGATGCGGAAAAAAGGAAGAAAAAGTATACAAAAACAGCGATGTCGTAATGTCTGTAAAGGATAAAAACGGCGATAAGCTAAAGATTGATTATGCGACAGCATGTACTTATTTACGAATCATGCAGGCTGAAGCTTACAGTTACATGAGTTCTCTGTCAAGCCAGTCTAACGCCGGAGCTTCTGATGACGTATGGTCTGAGGCAGTGCCGGGCGATGATGCAGAGTATGACACATATGGTGAGCAGTTCAAAGGCGAATCCCTGGATACTTTAAAGACAATGATTTTAAGTGAAGTAAATCAGGATGAATATGATGTAGAGTTTACTGACGAAGACCAGGAAAAATGCGATGAAGCTGCAAAGAAATTTATGCAGGATAATTCAGACCAGAGTGCCGAGGCTATGCATGCAAGCGAGGAATCTGTTTCAAACGTTTTGAGGCTGTGGACGATTGAGGAGAGGGTGAGAGCCCAGATTATCAAAGAGGCTGACACGGAAGTAACCGATGAGGAAGCCGGCCAGACTACATTCAATTATGCAATCGTTTATAAAAAAGAAGTTGATGACCCGGAGAAGAAAGCAAAAGAGCTTGTTGATGCTATGAAAGACAGCACGGACTTTGAGACGGCTGCAAGCAATGCAAAGTTAACAGCCCAGACCGTTACTTTCACAACAAACGACCCGGAATATGATGATTATGACAAAACCATGATTGAAAATGCCGAGAAGCTGAAAGACGGCGAGTGTGACACTTACGAAAACAAGGACGGTAACATCGTTGTACTGTATATGAAAGCCGTAAACGATAAGGAGGCAACTGAAAGCCATAAAGATTCAGTCATCAGTCAGAGAAAGTCAGACCTCTACGAAGATACCGTTGACGGCTGGAAAGATGACAGCCAGGTTATCGTAAATAAAATGGCTTGGGACTCCATCAAGACAGATAAGAATGAGGTATTCACTGAAAAGCAGACAGACGACAACACAACCGCGAACACAACCGTTGATGGTGACGACAGCAGTACAACTGTTGACGTGACAGCTGATGATGGCGGTGATGTCGGCGATGTCGATATCTCTTCCGGAGATAGCAAAGAAGAAAGTGAAAGCAGCAATGCCGAAGAAGAGAACGGCGATACTGATGAGGCTGATAAAGATGGAGAGCAGGAAGAAAACACTGAAAAAGAAAGCTCTGAAAAATAAAAAAGAAAACATGCAGGAAAGTAACATATATACAATCATGCATTGCCGGCTTGCAAGACTGTATCTGTCAGGAAATGATGTCTTATCGCTTCCTGACGATACAGAAATCCTTGTAAACGTATGCCGTATATACACGCAGCTTGCGGATTCCACTTCTGCGCTGTATGCAATGGAAAAAGACCGGCAAGACTGCAGACATGCGAAATATGTCAATAGTTACAACTGCTGCAAAAAAGTCCTTGACAGGATGGAAGAACAAAACCAAGCAGAACGAATGTTCATAAAAATAACAGTAAAAGAAGCAAAACAGTGCTTCTGCAACATAAAAAATTTACCTGCGAACTCATTTCGCAGAAAGGAGAAAAAATGACAGTTAGAGAAATGATTGGGCTTGATGAGGCAGCCCTTAATGCGGAGCTTGATGCGGCAATCAGCCGTGTGAAAAAATTAAACAATAATGTTGATGAGATGGGTGACAACAGGGCAGACCATTCATGCCAGTATTTCTGTGCAAAAGACGGTGAGACCCCGGCGGAGTGCAGCCAGATGAATGCGCTGTACTGTAAGATTGGCGAATGTCAATTAAGAAAAGAACTGAGAACACGCCCGGCATGATTTTTTTAACAACACGCAAAATTTGCCAATGCTATTAAGTTAAGGGATTTTGGCAGCTTCAGCTGTCAAAGTCCTTTAATTTAAAAAACATTGACACGATTTTTTTCAAAGGGATTTCGTAACATTTGTTGCGAATGAATCGAGAAGACACTAACACCTCATGCACCAAGCGCTCTTGTACAGGTGCCTGCTCTGCTTCAAGTGTTAGTGATATTTCGAGTACAAGTACAACTTATTAGGTTATACAGCGACATCTCTTCGGAGATGATTTACAATCTGGTTCCCACCAGAGAAAGGAGCTTTATGAAACAAAAGAAACAAAAAGTAATAGTTTACATTCTTAATAAGAAAGGCAAACCACTTATGCCAACAACTCGTTGCGGGCATGTCAGAAAATTATTGGATAGTAAGAAAGCCGTTGTCGTTAACAGTAATCCTTTTACTATCAGACTGAAATATGATACACCAAACGGTATTCAGGATGTGTTTGCTGGTATTGACTCTGGCAGAGAAAATATTGGTTCTGGTGCATCTAATGAAGATGGTGATTGTCTGTATCTTGGAGAGTTAAAAACATCCAACAAATCAATCAAAATAAAGATGGCTGAACGCACTGGTTTTCGTAGAGAAAGACGCAGACACGATAGACAAAGCAAACAACGTAAGGCAAAGAAAGACCATACTGAAATTCAAAATGGTAATGATGATATCTGTAGAACAACTATTTCTTGTAAATCAGTACAAATTTCTTATCCTGTAGCAGAAGAATCTGTAACGCATAAAATCATTCGTGGTAAAGAAGGTAAATTTGCTAATCGTCATCGTGATGAGGGCTGGATTACACCTTCTGCCAGACAGCTTGTCCAAATGCATATGAACGATTTAAAGTCTATGTGCAAGATTTTACCTATAAGCCATGTTACTCTTGAAAGAGTTGCTTTTGATTTCCAGAAACTTGAAAATGAAAATATCAAAGTTTGGGAATATGGCAAAGGTAAACTTTATGGGTATGATTCACCTGAAGAATATATT
>ERZ894226.437-NODE-437-length-25511-cov-9.048712_pt1 | contig 25511 bp, 23 predicted proteins | sample MGYA00380294_ERZ894226 | MGnify/ENA primary metagenome ERZ894226 (study PRJEB32331, sample SAMN06328434) | human gut metagenome | biome: human gut microbiome; feature: stool | host: Homo sapiens | collected 2014-10-29 ... | reverse complement strand
TTTTTTTATGCACGTGGAGTTTGGTTGTTGGTAATTCGTTCAATCTGGTTACCGGTAACTTGTTCGAATTTTTGGATAGTTAACGTGTGTACTTGATTGTACAACATCGTAATTTGTGGAATTGTTGGAATCTCCTGCCAGACAAACCCAGGCCGTGATTGATCAGCGGTCAGGGCAAAATCAGCGATATATAAATCACTTTGCGCCGTATAGTGGTTAGTGACTAAAATATTTGCACCAAAGATATCTGCTAAGAGACGTTTCGTGTACCGGGCTAGTGAGGCACGTGCTGGCAAATCAACGGTCACTGTTAGTAGCGGGAAGATTTGCTCACGCGGTAAGCGGTCGATGAACGTATTCAGATATTCCGTGAACAATGTTTTGTATACCGTTTCGAAGGAGAGCTTAAAACGGGTTGCAATCCGTCGTAATACGTGCAGTGTGTAAGCGGTATGCAGCGGATAAAATTGGTAGGCATTCAAAATGTTTGGGTGACTATCAATTGGGTGTTGATTGAAATGAAGTAAGCGCAGATGCAACGGGTATAAATCTTGGCCAATCGTGGCTAGTACCGTGGTTTCTAAACCCTCTTGTGGTTTGAAAAAACTCAGGTAACTTGATTGTATAATGTCAGTAAACACAGCCAATGTCGCTAATGTTTCTGTCGTCGCGCTATCAGCTGGCGTTGCCTCAGGAATAAATCCCATGGCTACCAAAGTTGTCATCGCGTAACGGATTTCGATGTCTAACGTATCGGCAGATAGACCGGTTTGCTTACACAGTAAATCAGTTAAAGCAGCGGTGTACTGTCGAACTGGACCAGTCAACGTTGCCGTTGGTCGAAACAAGGGATCCGTAACCGCGGCGTGTAATTGATGACCCTGAGCAATCCGAAAATGCCAAATCCCAAATTGATAATAGAAGGCTAGTTTAGCCGATTCGGGTAAGGGTTGTGGCAGAGTAGCTAAAAAGGTTTCAAAGATTGCTTTGAGTGGCGGACGGTCGGCAGCCGGGAAAGGTTCTTCTTGTGCAGCATAGTAGTGGTAGACGATTTGGAACCCAAGTTGACGAACGCCACGTTCGTTGCCAACTAATTTCAAATCATCACTAATACTAATATCGAATTGGGCTAAGTTTTTAGCCAGATAGAGTTTAATTTCGCGTGCCGTGGAAATGCTGGTATTATGTCGTTCAGCAAAATCTTCCAAACTTGTTAGGCGTTCAAAAAACAAATCGTTAAGGAACAAATTCCGCAAAGATTGGTGGAGATAGTGGAGACGTAGTGCATGCTCAGCGGTTTCCAAGGCGGCATTAATTGAAAATACTTTTTTATGCTCGTCATATGCAATCAGCGTTGGTGCGTCAGGGTGTAAGGCCTGTAAATCGCGCACTAAGTCAATGCCGTTACTTTGGACTAAGTAGCGCGACCAGCCCAATTCTTTTACAACTTGTTTAACGGCAACTGTGTCTGTATTCTGTTGTAGCAAATAGGTGTTTAACCAAAGTTTTTCACGTTCTTTTTTCTGTAGCATCCAGTCCATATTGATACCTGCTATATTGTTTTAATCATTAAGTTAATTATCGCAAGTCTCGTTTCTGAATACGAATTGTCTTTTTTTAGTTTTCATGAAATTTTCTAAATGCGGATTCTCACGGGGATTTCATTAAGTGAGTGTTCTGGTTATGCTATAATGTAAGTACATTTGGTCGTCGAAAAGGCCAACTAAAGGAGATTATGATGAAGAAAAAAGCGCCAGTGGTGAAGAACCAAGAATTTGACGCAACGGTCATCGACTTAACGTACGAAGGAAACGGAGTCGTTAAGGTTGATGATTTTCCAATCTTCGTAGCAAACGCTGTTCCGGGTGAAGAAATTCGGGTCGGCATTACGAAGGTTGCAGGAACGTATGCATTTGGTCGCGTTATTAAGACGTTGAAGGAATCTGCTGATCGTAATAAGGAAGTTGATGTTGCGACATTGACAACTGGAATTGCGCCTTTGGCTCACTTGAACTATGACGCCCAATTGCGTTTCAAGCAAAACCAAATCCAAGAATTGTTTAAGAAGCAACACGTTGATGTTGAAGTTTCTGAGACGCTTGGTATGGAAAACCCAACAGGATATCGTAATAAGGCACAAATTCCAACGCGTGAATTGCGTGGTGAATTGACGACAGGTTTCTTCCGTCGTGGTTCACACAACTTGATGCCAATTGAAGATTTCTATATTCAAGACCCTGAAATTGACAAGGCAATTGTGGTTATTCGTGATATCTTGCGTAAGTACCACATTCCTGCTTATAACGAATTTGAACACACTGGTGTTATCCGTAACATCATGGTTCGTCGCGGTTACTACAGCCACGAAATGATGGTTGTTTTGGTCACGCGTTCAAAGAAGGTGCCCGGGGCTGAAATGATTGTCGCGGATATTCGCGAGGCGTTGCCAGAAGTAAAGTCAATCATTCAAAACGTGAACCAAGAGAAGACGAATGTCATCTTGGGTGAAAAGAATAACACGCTTTGGGGTAAGGATGTGATTACCGACACGTTGTTCGGTAAGAAGTTCGTCATCGGACCAAACTCATTCTACCAAGTTAACCCACAAACGACGGAAACGCTGTACCAATTGGCTGCTGATAAGGCCGGCTTGACTGGTGATGAAGAAGTTATTGACGCCTACTCAGGTATCGGAACAATTTCATTGACCATCGCTGATCGTGTTAAGTCTGTCTTGGGTGTCGAAGTTGTACCTGGTGCCGTAGATGACGCCAAGCGTAACGCCGACATTAACGGGGTTAACAATGCTAAGTTTGAACTTGGTAAGGCTGAAGAGAAGATGGTTGAATGGCATGAAGCTGGTATGCGACCAGACGTCATCTTCGTTGATCCGCCACGTAAGGGCTTGACGCCAGAATTGATTGATGCTGCAACTGGTATGGAACCAGAAAAGTTCGTGTACATTAGTTGCAACCCAGCAACTTTGGCACGTGACACGGTTCAAATTTTGGAGAACGGTTACCACATTCAAGGGCCGGTTCAACCAATTGACCAATTCCCACAAACGACACACATTGAATCTGTCACTGTGTTCGTTAAGGACTAATTTTAAAAACTAAAAACTATCGATAACCCAATTAAGCTCATTAGTCATTTCAAATGATTGATGAGCTTTTTTGGCTTTTGATGGTACAATAGCATTATTGAAAGCGCTTTAAAGTGGGATATAGATTAACTAAGGAGTGAATGATGACGTTAAAGTTAGGAATTATTGGCACAAATTGGATTACGAAAATGTTGGTAGAAGCGGCGCATGAATCGCAAGCGTACCAATTAACAGCGGTTTACTCACGACGGGCCGAGACTGGTGAGGCGTTTGCCAAAGACTTTGGGGAAGTTACGGTTTATACCGATTTAGCTGCCTTTTATGAGAGTGGCATTGAAGTTGTTTATATTGCATCACCAAATAGCTTGCATTATGAGCAAACCCTGCAGGCGATTGCACATGATCTCCATGTGATTGTTGAAAAGTCAGCCTTTTCAAATACTAAGGAATATGAAGCTGTTTACTCTGCCTTGCGTGAGCACCCCAATGTCCGCTTATTTGAAGCAGCTCGTCACGTGCATCAAGCTAATTTTAAAGCGATTGAAGCGAAAGTGGCGGAGATGGCGCATATTTCCGGGGCAACGTTAGTGTATGAAAAGTATTCGTCACGCTTTGACGATTATTTGGCAGGTAAAGAACCAAATGTCTTAACCCGCGAGTTTAGTGCCGGCGCATTGACTGATTTAGGGGTTTATCCACTGTATGCAGCGATTAAGTTGTTTGGGATGCCCAAAGAAAGTCACTACTTTGCAACACCACTACGTAATGGGGCAGATGGCCGCGGAATTGCCATTTTGCGCTATGCTGACTTTGATGTGACGATCCAATTTGGTAAGGGAGCCAACAGTTATTTGCATTCGGAAATTTTGGGGATGCGTGACACGATTGTGATTGATTCAATCGCTGAATTGGGCGAAGTCATTTATAAAGATGGTGCTGGTAACGACACTGAAATCAGCACACCAGCACCTGCAAATCCAATGGTGCCAGAGATGCAAGTATTCGCCGCGATTATTAATGACCCAGTTGGTCAAGATGCGACATATCGCGAATTGCTGACGTTGAGTCAACGCGTGAATATTGTGTTAACCAATTTGCGTCAAGATGCTGGCATTGTTTTCCCAGCAGATAAGTAATCTTTGCAAGCACGCTTCATAATCTGTTCGTGAACAGTTATGAAGCGTGCTTTTCTGTTACAATGAAAGGAACGAAAAGTAAACGAAATGACATGAGGAAAAAGAATGGATACTCGTTTTGAAGAACGTTTGGCATCAGTAGGCTTTACAACCCTAACGCCAATCCAAGAGGCCGTGGCTGAACCACTGGCGAATGGTGAATCAATCGACGCATTGGCTCCAACAGGAACTGGTAAGACTTTGGCCTTTACATGGCCCTTGTTACCAACTTTAGTGCCAGGGGATGGTGAGCAACTCCTTATTTTGGCACCATCACAAGAGTTAGCCATGCAAACGACACGGGTGGTCCGTGAGTGGGCGACGCTATTAGACTTAAAGGTGTTGGCTTTGACGGGTGGCGCGAATGTTAAGCGCCAATTGGATGCATTGAAAAAGCATCCTGAAGTGATTGTTGGGACACCTGGGCGTGTGGCTGAGCTTGTGGATAATGGTAAGTTAAAGTTGCGTCGTTTGCGCACCTTGCTATTGGACGAAGCGGATGAACTCTTGACCGAAGATACGGCTAAGCAAATTGATGCCGTTTGGGATACCGTCGATGATCAAGAGGTGCAGGTGGCACTATTTGGTGCTACGGAAGTCGATCAAACGATTGCGGCTGGTCTATTTGACCGTGAATTTAACCGCATTGACCAACGGAACGTGCCAATCCCAACTGCGATTGCACATGAGTTCTGGCCAACAGCCCGTGAGCAACGCAATAAGCGGTTGCGTCAGTTAGCTGCCCGCAAGAATTTCCAAGCCATCGTATTCTTTAACACAACGAAGCAATTGAAGATTACAGCTAGTTTCCTAGCCCACGAGCACGTCGCAATGGCAACCCTAGTTCGTGGTGATTCTAGCTCAACGCGTGCGAAGTCATTGGAAAACTTCCGCAAGGGGACAGCAAAATTCTTGCTGACGACTGATGTGGCAGCCCGTGGCTTGGACATTCCCGATTTGCCCGCAATCATTAACTTTGATTTGCCACGCACTGGTGAGACGTATACGCACCGTGCTGGACGTACTGGACGTATGGGTAAGCATGGCTTGGTGATTTCATTTGGAAATGACCACGATTTACGTGATTTGCGTCGCTTGGTCGCAGTTGATATCCAACTTGTGACGGGAGTTGAACAAGCGGCTAAACCCAAGTCATTTTCTGGCTCAACTGGCGCACCAACACCAGCCCCGGCAGAAGCGGCTGGTCAACAACCAGCTCCTGCCAAGCCAAAGCAGCCAGCAAAGCCTCGTCTAGGCAAGAAAGCGCCTAAGAAGCAAGCCACCGAGGAAGTTGTGTCGCGAACGGACCGCTTTGCAAAGGAGAAAAAGGCGAAGCGTAAGCACAGCAAAAACAAGGGTAAGCCAAAGCGTTAATGAAAAAAATATTGGCTAAAACATGTCTGAAAAACGGCGATGTTTAGGCGTTGGGACCACTTTTCCGGACGAGTGGTCCTTTTATTTTGTGAAAAACAATTGTTATTTAGTTCACATAAGGGCGGTTATATGTTACTATTAATAAGGATAGAGAGTTCACAAGTGAGAATTTATTTGTGAAATAACTTAGAGATAAAAAATAAAGAATAATGAGGACGGCTGACATGGCAGAACATGACATCCCACGCGCAACCGCAAAGCGATTGCCAATTTATTACCGTTATTTGAAGCTTTTGCTGGATGCGGGCACAACACGTGTTTCATCAAATGAGCTTTCTGATGCAGTAAAGTTTGACGCTGCGACAATTCGTCGTGATTTTTCGTACTTCGGTGCTTTGGGAAAGCGCGGATACGGGTATGACGTTAAGGCGTTGATGACTTTCTTTGGTGAAATTTTGAATCAAGATACTTTGGCTTCAGTTGCCCTAGTTGGAGTTGGAAATCTTGGTCAAGCCTTGTTGAACTTTAACTTCCACCAAAGTTCTAATGCGCGAATTTCGGCAGCCTTTGATATCAACGAAGATATCGTGAACACGATTCAAGCTGGTGTGCCAGTTTACAGTCTTGATGATTTGGAAAAGCAGATTTCAGATCAACGGATTGATGTGGCTATTTTGACGGTTCCAGCGCCAGTTGCCCAAGATTTGGCTAACCGTTTGGCAAAGGCTGGGGTGCACGGAATTTTGAATTTCACACCACTACGTTTGGACGTGCCAAGTGACGTTCGCGTCCAAAACGTTGACTTGACGAACGAGTTACAAACATTGCTTTACTTCATCAACAATTTTGGTGGGGCTGAAGCCTAAATGATACGTGAAACACTTTGTTTACCGGTATGCACTGGTGAGCAAAGTGTTTTTCTTTACGCCACCAAAAAAACGAGCAAGTTGTTCAGAACGAGAATGATAATTTCACGAAAAGTGTCCTATGATTGGGACATGGGCGACCTGTTTAATCACAAAAATGTTTGATACACTGCTAATAATGACTATAAAAAAGAAGTAGTGGCGTAATGAATAAGCATAGTGAACGTCTGTTAGAGGCGATGCGGCATATGAAGCAGAACCGCCGGATACATACGAAAGACATTGATCAACACGTGATGAGTAAGTCGGCCTATTATCGGGTGATGAAAGGGGAGACTCCGCTGAATTTACAATTAGCAATTCGGCTAATTCGGTTTATGGGTGGCCGTCCCGTTAATTTAATTGCCTACGCTGAAGATGGCGAATTATCGGCCTATGGTCGTTTTTTGATGAAATTTGGGCGCGCCATGCGGATGGGCGATTTCACACTTGCCAAACAAATCATTACCGATTTAGAGGCGCAAGTTGAGGAGTATCATCTGTTGGCTGACCGGGAAGTGTTGCTGATTGCCGAATATGCGTTAGCACTGGTGTTTGACGATGAGGAACAGAAAGCACTGTTGAAACAGGAAATGCGCCGGTTAGTGGCCAAAACAGACCTATGGACAGCGATAGAAGTCACCTTATACTTCATCTCATTATCACCAGATGCACCAATTGAATCAGTGCTCGCCGAGTTTCAAAAATACGTCATTGATAAACAGCAATTTCGCGAGCGTTTTCCCGCTGTAGAAGTGACGACGATTTGGTCTGATAATATCTTGATGATGGCTGAGACGGTGTTGACTCGAAAAAACTACGATGACTATGTAAAATTTGTGGCGTTTATTAATGAGCTATCCCCTGCAGCATATATTTTGGAGCATGCCCCATACCGGCGGGCTTTAGCTGATATTGAGCGGGCGTGGCGTGAACATAATCCACAAATTTTGTTAGATGCCGAGCAAAAAATTAGTCGATTTATGAAGGCGATTCATGACAATGCTGAGCAAGCGGGGGAAGTAACCCAAACGTTTGTTATTTTGTTCCGAATTGCCTGGGGGGTTATAGAGACAAATGACTGATCATGTAGGCCAAGTAATTAACGATATTCGCAAAGCTAAAAACATACCATTAACACAATTGTTAACGTACTCTGGTTTGAACCGGGCGACGTATTATCGCTTTGTCAAAGGAGATGCGGATATTGAAATCACCGATTTTTATCATTTAGTCTATGGATTAGGGCTGACTGAAACAGAATTGGCAGAATTGATTATTCCAGAAGATACAACGTTCAGACTACTAGCTGAACGTATTAAACAATTATCAATGACAGACCATGAAGGTGGTGCGGTTATTCAGGCTGAAATTCAACAATTGCAAGAACAAACCGGCTACCGCCACTACGGTTGGTTAACCTGGATGCTCTATTTCCGGCAAAACACAGATCGTGACGATGAAAAGCAACGCCAAGCCACGGTGGTATTCACAGAATTATTAGCGTTACCTTTTTGGACACGCTATGAATTGGAATTAACCCAATGTGCGTTACCATATTTGTCACCAGAAATAACTGTTCCTGTACTTGAAAAAATCGTTAAAATTAATGCGCGTAGTCGTTTTTTCTCAACCAGACATCATGAATTAAAGATTAATGTTTTAATCTTTAATCTATTACAGCGAGTTGCGAGTGGACACGATTCACGACTGTTTGTCAGCGCTTTACGATCGATTGTGCAACGGTTTACCTTTGCGACAAATTATTCGGCATTGATCTACATCAAGTTTATTCAGCTGTTGCTAACCCGCTATGATGGTGCGTGTGATGAGTCGGCGTACACAACCGCGGTGGCTGAATTGTTGGCGGATATAGACTATTTTTATGCGGACGGTGAAATCAAGACGTTCAAGTCGCAGTTTGCATGGTTTGAAAAAATGACATTTGCAAAGGACTAAAGGCGCAATGTTTGTCAATTGTCTTATGAATTTGGACACGTCTGCGTCTTATTTTGATGGTTTCAAATGGTTATAATGGGAAAAGAAAGGTGGGGGGATAATGACAGAAAAAAAGAAACGGCGCGTGGGGGCCTGGCTACGAGCGGTCATATTTGTTGTGCTGCTACTTATTTCTTTGCTGTTGATTTTTCATAATCAGATTGCAAATGTCGCGTTAAAGACGTACGAACCAGAGGTGACGAAGACGTCCATTAAGAAGGGGGCGGCTGAAAAGAAAACGGCTAACTATGATTGGCAAAAGGTTGGGTCATTAACGGCGCAACAGGTACTGGCTGCCCGAGTGAACGCGGGAAAGATTAATTTTATTGGGTTTGTCGCGATTCCTGAGATTGGTCTATCGGTGCCAATTTCAAATGGGACAACTGATTTAAATCTATCATTAGGGGCGGGGACGATGTTTCCTGATCAAACCATGGGTGAAGGTAACTATGCGCTTGCCAGTCACTTCATTCAAGGCGACTCTGGCCGCGATGTGTTGTTTTCACCAATTTACTACAAGGGTGCAGTCGGTCAGAAAATTTATTTAACGGATATGAATCACGTTTACGAGTATCGAGCCGTTGACTTTAAAGTTATTAAGCCGACCGATGTTGATTGGGTGTATCCAGTAGCTGGTAAGAAGTTGGTGACGTTGATTACATGTGATTATACGGCTGAACGCGGGCGTGTGATGATGCGCGGCGAACTTGAACGGACAACAACTTGGGATAAGACGCCTAAGTCAATTCAAACAGCATTTACAGCAGATAATCGTTGGATTAAGTAAGTCAAACAAAAAGCGGATGAGATTTAGTCTCATCCGCTTTTTCTGTTAATCGTTAATAAAAATAAAGTCGGCAGCGTGTTGCGTGACTTGCACATCACGTGAACCATCTGACAATACAAGTGGGCCATCAAATGGCAGGCGTTCCTTGATTGTCCAAGTTGTCCCTAGTTCAAGACCAACCGTTTCGACATATTGTAGTAATTCCAAATCTTCAGTGAAACTGTTTAACGTAACGGTTTCTAAATCCTTGGCTTCACGCAAAGTACGTAACTTCTCTTGTTCATAATTAAAGTTGGCGTCAGGAATTAGTAGGCCGTGGGGGCTGTACTTTGGGAAATCTAAGAAACGTTCAAGGGCGTCAACAAATTCAACATCAGCATCGTGATCCAAATTGTCAGCGTTGAAGTGCGCCTCTGAAATCGACAACCCGAGCTTTGTGGCACCGAAGGTTTCAATCAAGCGGTGTGATCGAATCAAGCGCAACGCTGTTTGTCGACCAGGTTCAGTTAGTGTTACCCCGTAGTATGGCACAACGTCAACTTCGCCAGCTTCTTGCAACTTTGCCAGCATGTTTGATACTGAAGAAGGCGTTACATTCAAATGTTCAGCGATTTGGTTATTTGAAATCTTAGTTGTTTCATCCCCACTGCTGAGCTCCAAAATAGTTTGGAGATACTGGGTTTTTGAAATTGATTCGCTCATAATAGCAGTCCTTTTTTTGTTTGAAATGTTTCGTGTGTTCATTATAACACGCGGGGTTTGATAATAGGGTTAACTGGTTGACTAAAATATTTTTAATCAGCACTAAAATAAAATTACATGGTATAATTAATTGTCAATTAAATCACTCTGACGTCCGTCAGATAACACGTTTTGGAGGCCCAAATGCGAGGAAACGAGATTCGCCAAGGAAACAAGTTAGTGGGTGTGCAAAAGTTACACACCCTGATGCAAAGCACCCGGGAAATGCCGGTGCAGACGGCAAAGCTGCTGCAAGGAGCGGTTGAGGCAACGATGACAAAGAACGGTCCGATATTTGTCGGGCGGGTCTATGACAGTTGTATCTACCGCATTGGTTGTGGCAGTATCTATGAAGAATTTGCGCTTAAATTTGCGACGGCGGATGAGCGGAACAAGTTTGCTAATCGGTTTGAAGCAGCTTGTCGTGAAATTGGACTAGCTGTTCATCAGAGTTACTAAAAACTAACCAAACTAATAAACCCCAGCTTTTAAATTCAAAGCTGGGGTTTTTACTCAGTTATTACTTGAATAATAGGCGTTCGCGCATTTGCTCAAGCGTTGGGTGATTCAAGAAAAAATACAGGATAATTGCTTGAATTGGCAAGAAAATAATTTGCTTAATGCCACGAACCCAAAGGAGTGATGTAATTGCCTTCGGATCCGTCATGCCACCCATGATCACAATCCAAAGGGTATTCAAAACGGCGTTAACCAAGAATAGGACCAAGATAACGGTAACAATGACCCGCAACCAACTAATGTGTTCGCGCCCATAAAAAGCGAAGCCGTAAATGGCAGCACCGACTAATGCTGAAACGGCGAATCCCCAAAAGTAGCTATAGCCACTAATCATCGTTGATAGAAAGTCGTTAAAAAAGGCAACAATCATGCCCCAATAAGGACCATACCACTTTGCAATCAAGCCAACGACGATAAATGTGAAGCCAACCTTCACAGAAGCTGGGCCAAATGTAAAGCGACCGATAACGATTTCGAGGGCCATCAGAATGCCCAATAATGCAAGCTGCGTCGTGCGCAGACGAGGTAATGCGTAACTTAATGTCTTCATATCGAAAACACCTCCTTTAGTATTTGGAGGGTTTCACTTCTTACAGTGAATGTGACGATGGTATCGCGAACACGTTGTCCTTCGTCCGTGGCCCACATTCCGTTTCCACGGCACTTAACGCACCAAAGTCTACCCTGCATCTGTTACGTGATTTATTATAGCGCAATTTATTGATTGGTGGCAGGAAAAGTGGGGTGATATCGTAAGTAAAATGTTAAATAACGAAAATATTTAGGTTTAAACGTTTCAATTGTTAGTTTTATGTCTAATAATGGCCATTGTGATGGGAAACTTGCACGGATTTCTTAATAAATTAAGAACAAACTCTAATTGAGGGGGCTGTCATTTTTAGTAAAACTTGGTAAAATGTTTACAAAGTAATTTTACGAAGAAAGAGACCCGCATGATAACAATAAAAGTACCTGCAACATTAGGGGATTTCGGTCCCGGCGTCGCGTCAATTGGTATTGCGCTCGATCGCTATTTAACGCTTGAAGTTATTTCAGCCAATGATGTCTGGTTGGTCGAACACAATTTAGGTGAGACGATTCCGACGGATGCCACCAATTATATCGTTGCTGTTGCCCAAAACTTATATCCCAATATAACGCCACATCGGATTCGCGTAACGTCGGATATTCCACTCCGTCAAGGGTTGGGCTCTTCAACGGCTGCGTTGCTGGCCGCAATAGAGTTAGCTAACCAATTGGGTGAACTGGATTTAGACGACTATACGAAATTAACGTTGGCAGCACGTACTGAAGGTCAACCAGCCAACGTGACTGCCGCGCTACTGGGTGGCGTGACAGTGAGTTATCTAGAAGCGGGTAACGTTTTTGCGAGTGGGGTTGTTGTACCAGCTTACCAAGCGGTCATTTACTTACCTGAGTATCAACGTGAGGTGGCGACCCATCGGCCCGAGCAATTCTCGCAAGCAGCGGCTATGGCGACAGCAGCGGCGGGTAACATGTTGCTAGCTGCATGGCAGAATCAGCAAGTGGTCCTTGCTGGGCAATTGCTGGAGACCGCCGGATTAGATACGGCCCGTCAGGCTGAGGTACCGGAATTAGCCAAGATTCGGCAAGCGTCACACGCACTAGAGGTTTACGGAACGGTCTTAGCCGGCGCTGGACCAGCAATTGTGACACTGGTGACGCCAGACAAAGTCAATGATTTATTGGATGTGTTGGCTTACTTGGCGTTACCAGGTAAGTTTGAAGTGGTTGATATTGCAAACACGGGGATGAGTGTGAATTAAGAAGGAGACGGATAATGGGGAAGGCGTCAATTCGAGACGTTGCAAATTTGGCAGGCGTTTCAATTGCAACTGTGTCACAAGTGTTAAACGGTAAAGGGGAGCGTTTTTCGGATGCAACCAAGCAGAAGGTCTTTGCAGCACGTGATGAAGTCGGCTATGTACCAAATGCCAGTGCCCGTAGTTTAAAGCGCGGGACGACAACGATGATTGGTGTGCTGGTGCCAAGTTTGCGAAATCCTTACTTTGGAGATATTGTGCAACGCATGCAGGAAGGTTTGCCTGATAATGTGTCACTATCGATTATGACTGCTGAAACGGCAACCGCTGATCAAACGGTTGAGACGTTAGTTGCCGCAGGGGTCCAAGGCATTGTGGTGGCGAGTCAACTGTCAAATCCACCCGCCGTTGCTCGAAGCTTGAAGCGTCGCGGCATCGCGATGGTTGTCTTGGAAAATCATGATGAGTTGGAAGATGCCGATGCGGTTTATTCATCAGATACGCAGGGTGGCCGTAAAGCAGCCGAGCATTTAATTGCATTGGGCCACAAACACGTGGTGCTGTTGGGTAACCAAGTGTATACCGATAATTTGTTGTATCGGACGGCCAGCTTCAAGGAAGCGATGGCCGAAGCGGGAGTCAAGGTGAGCGAAGTGGCTACCCGAAATTTGACGAAGCACGCTGGTCGCGCTGCGGCAATGGCTGTTTCCGTGACGCATGCAACCGCGGCGTTTGCCCTTAATGATGAATTGGCCATTGGGTTGATTTCCGGGTTAAATGCGATTGGTATTAAGGTACCCACAGAAATGTCGGTTATTGGTTATGATGATACGGATTATGCGGAATTTTTCCGGCCAGCGCTCACGACAATTGAACAACCGGTTTGGGATATTGCGAAGTCAGCCTTGGATTTGGTGTTGCAACGTATTGCTCAACCTGATGGTGAGCGACAGGTGGCAGCGTTTGATGCGAACCTAATTGTGCGTGAATCAACTGCGCCATTTGCTTAATTATGGTAAGCTAGTGGGAAGAGGAGGTGTGCATATGCTTTTTAAGCGAACACGCGAACTGATAGAAAACCCTAAGGGCGTTGACGTCCACCGGGCTGCGATGTCAGCGGCACTTTTGGGCCAGACTGAAGTACTCACGGCAGACGGGTGGTTACCAAAGGCGGTGGCGGCTTATGTTGAGGCTGTGGCAACTGCACCTGAACTGACGGATGATACGATGACGGGTGTCTTAACGCAGAAATGGTATGAGGCGCACCGGATTGGGTCATCATTATTTACGAAAATGTTAATTTCAGGTTTCCACCGTGGTAGTGCAACGGCAACGGATCGGTTGGGGATGCTTTATCAAGTGTTGGGATTGCAACGTGACGACACGAATTTTGTCCAAATGACCCATTTGGGTGATTGGGCTAAGCGTGATATGACGCCGAACTTGTATTACCTGCAGTTAGAAAATGAAACGGATTTGCAAGACTATTGGGATTTTGTTAACCGAGTGGCCTTTTTGATGCGTCTGAAGTATCGGGCGTGGAACGGTATTCGGTCACGATATGCCACGAGTAAGCAATTGACGGCAACGTTTGACAACCAGCTACGCTATTATCTCGGTAAGCCGGTGTCTGATTTTGTGCGCCACATGAATTGGACGCGCGCCCAATATGAAGCTAAGGTGTTGTTGTTTACTGGCAAAGAAGTTTTGCATCCTGGTGTGGCTTTGCATAATCGAGGCGTTGCAGACCAAAGCAATGTTAAGGTAGTGACACCGGATTATCATGTCGAGTTAATTTTCGATCGTGATGATCAGATTGTGTCGCTTTGGGATGCTCTGGAAGAGCAACAAATCGAAATGGCCGATGGTTCATTACGATTTGTACAAGATCCTGCGGCGTACTCTTTGACTGAATTACAGCAGATTGCTAATACTGAATCAGCCAATTATGCTGGTCAGGGTGGTGAAATTCACGAAGCATTGGATGTGAAGCCGGCTGCCCGGACGGCAGGGTTGGAATCAGATCTGCGCAACTATGCAAAAAATCAATTTTAACGAAAAAGACACCTGCAACGGTTAATGGTTGCGGGTGTCTTTTTTAATAGCAAACAAAGGGGTTAAAAGACCGCGTCATAAATCACCCGGACGGCATCGTCCACTTGTTCGGCGCGTACGCCAAGCATTAGTGAAATTTGGGAAGCACCTTGGTTGATCATGGGTAATGTAATCCCAGCGTCAGATAATGGGGTCGCGATTTCTGAAAAAGCGCCGATGCGATTATTCATCCCTTCACCAACCACCATAATAATGGCAAAATCATCAATCCATTCCAAATGGTCTGGTTCTAAAGTGGTTTGGATTTCATCACAAATCGCATCACGCATTGCGTCAGTAATTTGCGTTTTATCGAAAATAATGGTCATGTCATCGATACCAGATGGCATGTGCTCATAACTAACCCCATGTTTGGCCAAAATTTCCAGAATTCGTAGGGTAAAGCCGACCTCTTTATTAAGCAAATAACGGTGTAAGTATAGGGCCGCAAAACGGGTATCACTCGCAATACCAGTTACCGGACGTGGGTTGGTGACTTGTTTGACAGGTACAATCATCGTGCCGGGTGCCGTGGGGTTATTTGTGTTTTTGACGTTAATTGGAATATTAGCTTCAATTACTGGAATAATCGCTTCATCGTGGAACACCGCAAAGCCAGCGTAAGCTAATTCACGCATTTCCCGGTAGGACATCGTTGTGATGGCGGCTGGATGATCAATGATGTGTGGATCAACAGCATAGATTGCTGATACATCAGTGAAATTTTCATATAAATCCGCGTGCAACCCGCGTGCCAAAATAGCACCGGTGATGTCAGATCCGCCACGTGAAAAGGTGGCCATTAGCCCCTCATTGGTATAGGCAAGAAAACCGGGCACGATAATAATCTCATCGGCTGCGATTTGGAAGTTCGCTAAGCGCGTATAACTATCTTCGCGAATGCGAGCCGCGCGGGGTGTGCCAGTGACAATCATCCCTAAATCGGCTGGTGACACGAAACGAGCGTTGTGACCAAGACCACGCATGACATAGGCAATTAGTTGGGCGTTTAGTAATTCGCCATGACCCATAAAGGCTGCGTATAAGTAGTCAAACGAGGGATAGTGGACCCGACTTAGCTTTGCCAGTTGTTCAGATAGGGTCCCAATGATCTCGGTTTCGTCGAGGTTGAAATACGCGACGATTTGACGATATCGGTTAATGATTTCGGCCTGAATGGCGACGGTATCATCCCCCGCAATTGCTTGTTCCGCGTAGCTTGCAAGTAAATCAGTAACCTTGATGTCATCCTTGAAACGCTTGCCTGGCGCAGATACGACGACGACTTGACGGGCAGTATCTGCGCTGATAATTGCAATAACTTTTTCTAATTGTGAGCCCTCAGCTAAGGAAGAACCACCAAACTTGATTACATTCATACTAATTTCCTCTTGTGTATTCATTCATTTGTTGATGATAATTCAAAATTAAAAAATGGCAGATGTCAAGTGTTGACAGTTATATTTTTTAAGGGTATTCTAATGTTACGTTAATGATTGATAGAGGTTGCAATCGACATGAGTAACTTTGTTGAGCCGGCACGGGCGACGACGCAAAGCGAAAGGGGACATTGCCGAAACGATTCAGCGCAACTGAGTCGTTGGGCCTTTGGTTAAGAGCCATCGGACTGTCGCTGTGAAAACAGCGGGGAGCTATCGTCACAGTCAATGAATGTTTTTTAATGAGACGCTCAATTGACGGTGCGATGGTGCCGTTAATTGAGCGTCTTTTTTGCGGAAAAGCCTCACAATTAGCGTGACACTAATGAAAATGAGGACACAAGTTATGGTAGTAGCAGTTACCCGACCAACCCGGTTAAATATTTCACAAGCAGCGGTGACGCACAATATTCAAGAAGTGCGTCAGGCATCGCAAGCCTCATTTATGTTCTTAGCAGTCAAGGCCAACGCTTATGGTTTCGGCCTGATTCCGATGAGCCAAGCGGCAGTTGCGGGTGGCATTGATGGCTTAGCGGTGGCTTTGTTAGATGAAGGTTTGGCGTTACGTCAAGCAGGGTTGACGGAACCAACGTTAATTTTAGGGATTACGTTACCGCAATACGCGCGTTTAATTGCAGAAAATAATTTGATTGCAACGGTTGGATCACTGGCGTGGTTGGAAGCGGCACTACAATATCTGCCAGTTAATGGCCAACGTTTGCAAGTTAACCTAGCTGTTGATACTGGTATGGGACGCATTGGATTTCGTGAGCGAACTGAATTAGAAGCTGCGATTGCTTTTATGCATGAACATCGCGAGGCCTTCACCTATGCTAGCATCATGACCCACTTTGCTGAGGCCGATGCACCGGAAGTTGATTATTTCCACCAACAATTAAATCGGTGGCATGCACTAACGGATGGTATTGAAATGCCACCTTTAGTGCATTTAGCAAACTCGGGGGCCGCGATGTATCACGCGGATGAAATGCCAACGGATGTGATTCGGGCGGGCACTGTGGTTTACGGTGTGGAACCGTCACGCGGTGAATTACGCTCAGATGATTATTTAGAGCCGGTCCTCACACTGGAAACGGAATTGGTGTTTGTTAAAAAATGCCATGAAGGTGAGGGTGTCAGCTATGGTCATACTTATTACGCCCATGAAGGCGAATGGATTGGCACGGTACCGTTGGGGTATGGTGATGGCTTACCTCGTAAGTTGCAAGGCTTTGAGGTAATCGTCGACGGTGTGAAGCGCCCGATTGTGGGGAAGTTAGCGATGGATCAAATGATGATTTCATTACCATATGAACTACCAATTGGCACCACCGTCACGATTATTGGTCGGCAAGGTGAACAAGAGAATACCTTGGAGGATGTCGGTCAATACACGGACCTGGCACCATGGGAAATTTCAACGAATTTACAAGAACGCATTTATCGACAAATTACAGATTAACGGGGAAGAGAATATGCAAACACCTTATCAAACAAATGCAGCAGGTCATTTGAGTATTGGCGGTGTTGATGCCAATGAATTAGCACAACGCTTTGGCACACCACTATACGCGTATGATGTGGGGGCTATGCGCCAACAGATGCGTGATTTCAAGCGCGTATTTGAAGAGCGTCACCTGAATTATGCGGTGTCATATGCATCGAAGGCATTTGCAACGATTGCGATGTATGAAGTTGCTGCCCAAGAGGGGATGCATATTGACGTCGTATCCGGTGGCGAAATTTATACGGCTTTGCGGGCAAAATTTCCGATGGCGGATGTGTCGTTTAATGGTAACAACAAGTCGGTTGAAGAGTTGACGATGGCGATTGAGAATGGCTTAGGCACGATTATCGTTGATAACTTCTATGAATTACAGGTATTGCATGAATTGTTGGCGGAACGTCAGCAAACGCAAGATATTCTCTTGCGGATTACCCCAGGGGTTGAAGCTCACACCCATGATTACATTTCAACCGGTCAAACTGATAGTAAGTTTGGTTTCGATGTTAATAGTGGCCAAGCTGAAGCTGCGTTGCAACAAGCCTTGGCAGATCCTAATTTGAATGTTTTGGGGGTTCATGCACATATCGGTTCCCAAATTTTTGATGTGACGGGTTTCCAGATGGCCGCTGCAAAGTTGGTGGATTTGGTGCACGAATGGGATTTCGAGCCACAAGTGATTAATGCCGGCGGTGGTTTTGGCATTCGGTACACCGCGGATGATGAACCATTACCAGCCGCAACATTCGTTGAAGCGATTATCGATACGATTGCTGAAAAGACGGCGGCATATGGCATGCAGATGCCAGCTGTTTGGATCGAACCGGGTCGTTCAATTGTCGGACCAGCAGGGTATAGTCTCTACACGATTGGCTCGCGTAAAGATGTCCCAGGCATTCGGTCATATCTCGCCGTCGACGGTGGCATGGGGGATAACATTCGACCAGCACTGTACCAGGCGAAGTATGAAGCGGTCTTAGCTGCTCAGCCAGATGCGCCTTCTGATGAGGTTGTCCGTGTGGCGGGTAAGTATTGCGAGTCGGGGGACGTGTTGGTTTGGGAGCAAGCCTTACCAAAGACAAAGCCAGGGGATGTCTTAGCAGTATTGGCGACCGGAGCGTATGGCTACTCGATGGCGTCAAATTACAATCGAAATGGGCGTCCAGCCGTGGTCTTTGTTGAAAACGGTCAAGCTAAGGTCGTAGTGGAACGAGAAACATTGGCAGATTTGGTTCGCTTGGACCGACACTATTTATAGAAGGAAATGTAAAAAATGGCAGAATTAGATGCACAAACGATTATTAATTTCATTGCAAATGCGCCAAAGCAAACACCGGCACGGGTGACATTGGCCGGCGAACTGACTGATATTACCTGGCCCACGGACGTACAAGCATTTATTGAAACACGTACGGGCACAGTGATTGGCGACTATGCGCTGATTGCACCGGTTTTAACCGCAAATGCTGATAAAATCACGGCGCAACACGTTGAGTTATTAGCCCGCAATTCAGGGGTGCCATTGTTGAACTATGATGGTGTGAAGGCCCGAATCGAACCAGGCGCGGTTATTCGCGAGCAGGTGGAAATTGGCGATAATGCGGTCATTATGATGGGGGCCATTATTAATATTGGGGCCGAAATTGGCCCAGGAACCATGATTGATATGGGTGCTGTGCTAGGTGGACGCGCAATTGTCGGCGCGCATAGTCACATCGGCGCGGGTGCTGTCTTGGCCGGGGTAGTTGAGCCAGCCTCAGCAACGCCGGTGACGATTGGTGATAACGTTCTCGTCGGTGCGAATGCGGTAGTGATCGAAGGTGTGCAAGTTGGTGACGGGGCTGTTGTTGCGGCCGGCGCGATTGTTACCAAGGATGTGCCAGCCCATACAGTTGTAGCTGGTGTGCCAGCACGTGTCATTAAAGAAATTGATGCGCAAACGGAAGGCAAGACGGCCTTGGTCGACGCCTTGCGGAACCTGGATTAACGAGGTGCTGACATGACGCCGATTGATTTAAAACAAGTCCGGCGTGACTTGCACCGCATCCCAGAGTTGGCGTTACACGAAACGCAGACACACCAGTATTTGAAACAGTTGGTCATGCAATGGCAGCAACCATGGGTCACAATACGTGAAATACCTGAACTACCAACGGCGTTGCTCGTTCGCGTCGCTGGAACCGATCCACAACGAACAATTGGGTATCGGGCGGACATTGATGCGTTGCCAATTACTGAGGCGACGGGGTTACCATTCGCTTCAGAACATGCGGGCCTGATGCATGCGTGCGGTCATGATATGCATATGACCGTGGGGTTAGGTATTTTAGCGTACTTTACCCAACACCAGCCAAAAGATAATCTGATTTTCTTTTTCCAACCAGCTGAAGAAGCTGATTATGGTGGTAAACGGGCGTACGATTTGGGTGTGTTTACTGATGAATGGCGCCCAGATGAGTTTTATGGCTTACATGATCATCCCGGTTTGCCAACTGGGCAAATTGCGACGCGTCAAGGGACATTGTTTGCGGGGACGACTGAGATTCATGTAACCTTTACAGGTAAAGGCGGTCACGCTGCTTACCCACATGAAGCCGTCGATGCAGTTGTCGCGGGTGCGATGTTTGTCAATCAAGTGCAAACGATTGTGTCACGCAATGTCGACCCAGTTCGCGGTGGTGTGGTGACATTAGGCACTTTTCACGCCGGGACAGTCGGTAATGTGATTGCCGAAACCGCCCATTTAGATGGAACGATTCGGGCCTTCCGCCAGCAGGATATCGAAATGATGCAACAACGTGTGCGCGATATTGTGGCGGGGGTGGCACTGGCAACCGGTGTGACGGCTGATTTGCAGTTAATTCAAGGGGGCTACATGCCGGTTGAAAATGACGACACGACAACAGCGCTATTCATGACTTATATGACCCAGGCAATGGATGTTGATTTTTCAGAAATTGCGCCGGCGATGACTGGTGAAGATTTTGGCTTCTTGCTACAAAAATTCCCAGGTACGATGTTTTGGTTAGGGGTTGGTGATCCAACCCATGCGCTTCATAATGCCGGATTGTCGCCTGATGAGGCCGCCTTGCAACCAGGTGTTGACGCAATGGTTGGTTACTTAAATTGGCGAATGATGCAATAAATAATAAGAAGAGGCAACTGATATGTATGATGAAGTTGAGCTGATTACGGCGATTATTACGCCTTTTACAGCAGAAGATACGATTGATTATCCAGCGTTGGATTCGTTGACCGAACGATTGTTAGCCGAAGGTACCCAAGGATTTGTCATTGGTGGGACCACTGGTGAGTCACCAACCTTGACGCATGAAGAAAAACTAGCTTTATATGCTTACTTTGCTGCAAAGGTGGGAACCCGCGGGCCGGTGATTGCGAACGTCGGTGATAATAACACAGCCCAATCAGTCGCATTGGCTGCCGAAGTTAGTGCGATACCTGGGGTAGATGCCATTTTGGCCGTGACGCCATATTACAATAAGCCAAGTCAGAAGGGGATGTTAGCCCACTTTACGGCGATTGCGGATGCGTCGGCTGTACCAGTCATGCTGTATAACATTCCAGGTCGTTCAGCGGTTGGTCTAACAAATGACAGTGTGGTGACATTAGCGCAGCATCCAAATATCAATGCCGTCAAGCAAGTCACAAGCATTGATGATTTGGCGTACTTGGTTGACCATACACCAGCAGATTTTGCTGTCTATACCGGTGAGGATGCTCAGACGTTAGCGGCAAAGGCGATTGGGGCGACTGGCACAATTTCAGTGGCGGCACACCTGTATAGTCCTGAAATGCGCGACTTGTTCTTGGCGTTCCATGATGGTGATTTAGGTAAGGCGGGTCAGTTGCAACGGTGGTTAACACCACGGATGAATACGCTATTTAGTTACCCTTCGCCAGCACCAGTTAAGGCAGTTTTGGCGGAAAAGGGCGAGGTGCAAAACCTAACGCGCTTGCCAATTTTGCCTTTGGATGAACATGAAACGGCAGATGTCATTGCACATCTTGCGTAAAGATGAGAGAGGAATTTTTATGACAACCGTATTTCTAGCGGGTGGATTTGGTAAAATGGGAGTAGCCATCCAAAATATGTTGGCCGAACAGGCTGATTTGACGTTGGTTGGTATTCTAGGTCGGACCCCGCACGAGGCGACAGTACCGGTTTTTACAGAATTAGACGAAATTGATGTCACAGCAGATGTTTGGGTAGATGTGACGTTACCCGAATCAGCCTTCGACAATGCCACTTATGCGTTGTCACACGGCTTTGATTTAGTGGTTGGGACAAGTGGCTTGGCAGCCGATCAAGTTTCACAACTTCGCCATCTAGCTGAAAAGTATGCGCGCCATGCGATTATCGTACCTAATTTTTCGTTATCAGCGGTGTTGTTGATGCAATTTGCTGAAAAAGCAGCGCAATATTTCCCGGATGCGGAAGTGCTAGAAATTCATAACCCCAATAAGGTAGATTCACCGTCTGGGACGGCCCGGGCAACCGCAAGTCGCATTGCGGCGGCTCGTAAGGCTAAACCAGTTACCCAGTATCGAGCAGATGCTGCTCGTGGGGAAGCAATCGACCAGGTGCCGGTCCATGCGATGCGTTTACCTGGCTATGTGGCCGAGGAAGAAGTTATCTTCGGGGCACCCGGGGAAACATTACGACTCAAGCAAACATCATTCACGCGTGAATCGTTCATGGGGGGCGTTGCCTTAGCAATTCGTAACGTCACGCAGGTGGATGGCCTGGCGGTCGGCCTAGATCAACTATTGTAAAGCCGCGACTAAGTCCGGTGAGACTTAATAAGATGGCCAGTGAGCCAGAGGAGAAAAACATGCCAGAATTAAATGCTGCCCTTGCTGATCGTTTTAACACACGATTGGCCCAGATTTTACCATCACCAATTCGAGTGGTGGACCAAAAGTTTTCTGCCATCGACGGCATTTTAAAGTTGACACTTGGTGAGCCTGATTTTGCTGTACCAATGCACATTAAGGACGCTGCCAAAGCTGCGATTGATGAAGACGACTCACACTACGCTGCGCCACATGGGCATTTGGCTTTACGTGAAGCAATTAGTGACTACCTGGTTGAACGGTTTGATACACCACGTTACGAGCCAAACGGCGAAGTGGTAGTGACGGTGGGTGCTTCGGAAGCGTTGTTCGCGACGATGAATGCGCTGTTTAATGCGGGTGATGAAATTATTATCCCAACGCCAACTTTCCCAATGTATGAAGCAATCGCTAATATCATTGGCCTGGAAGTGATTGGCATCAACACCGCACCTGATTTTGTATTGACGCCAGAAAAACTACAAGCCACGTTAGCTGAACATCCAAATGTGAAGGCCGTGTTGTTCAACTACCCATCAAATCCAACGGGTGTCACTTATACTGGTGCGCAAGTACAGGCAATTGCTGACATTTTGGCTGAACACCAATTGTTGGTCTTGTCTGATGAAATCTATGCCGAGTTAGTTTACGATGGCGAACACGTTTCAATGGCGAAGTTGTTGCCAGAACAAACCATCTTGGTGAGTGGATTATCAAAGTCACATGCGATGACGGGCTACCGTGTGGGTTATGTGGCCGGACCGGCTGCGTTGATGACGCACGTTGGTAAAATGCACCAATTCTTGGTGACGACAGTGCCGGGTCCCATGATGGCAGCGGCCAATGAAGCGTTGCGCCATGGGCGTGCTGATGCAATTGAAATGCGTGATATCTACAAGGAGCGCCGTGATTTGGTGATGGCTGGTCTGGCAGAGGCTGGTTTTACCGCTGCACAACCAGGGGGCGCCTTCTACATTTTCGCGAAGATTCCAGCAAACTTGAACACTGATGATATGGCGTTTGTCTACGACTTAGCGGAAACCGTTAAGCTTGGAATTGCACCGGGATCAATTTTTGGTGCTGGTGGTGAAGGTTATGTGCGTCTATCATACGCAGCCTCAACTGAAGATTTGCAGACGGCGATGGTGCGCTTGAAGCATTACGTCGACCTCAAGGGTTAATGAGAAAATACTAATAATTAATGGCACAACTGATTAATTTCGGCTTGTGCTTTTAATGTACCCAAATTTCGGGTTTTTATTAAAATTTAAGGAGAAAATATTATGTCAGAACGTGAGTACACAGTTGCAATTTTAGGAGCTACCGGCGCGGTTGGTACCCGCTTGATTCAACAATTGGAACAATCAACGATTCCGGTTAAGTCGTTGAAGTTGTTGGCTTCGTCTCGTTCAGCTGGTCAAACTCGCCAATTCCGTGGTTCAGATATCGTGATCGAAGAAGCTCAACCCGAATCATTTGAGGGGGTTGATTTGGTCTTGTCATCAGCCGGCGGTTCTGTGTCAGCCCGCTTGTTGCCTGAAGCAGTTAAGCGTGGGGCGGTGGCTGTGGATAACACGTCATTTTGGCGAATGAACGATAACGTGCCACTGGTGGTACCCGAGGTTAATGAACAGGCCCTTTATCAACACAATGGAATCGTCGCTAACCCGAACTGCTCAACGATTCAAATGGTCGTCGCACTTGAACCAATCCGTCAAAATTTCGGTTTGAAGCAAGTCGTTGTCTCAACCTACCAAGCTGCGTCTGGGGCGGGGCAATCTGCTTGGAATGAATTGCTGAACCAGGCACAACAACACTTGAATGGTGAGACCGAAACGGCTGAAATTTTGCCAACCAAGGGTGACAAGAAGCATTACCCATTGGCCTTTAACTTGTTGCCTCAAATTGACGTCTTTGAAGATGAGGGCTACACGCATGAAGAGTACAAGATGATTCATGAGACGAAGAAGATTATGTTGGGTGATAAGAATGCGCCGGACATCAAGGTAACGGCCACGGCCGTTCGTGTACCGGTACCAGTTGGTCACGGGGAGACGGTTTACTTTGAAGTGACCGACAAGGACGGTGCTAGCACAAAGGGCATCCAACAAGCATTGTCGGATGCGCCTGGCGTTGTCTTGGAAGATGATCCAGATCACCAAATTTACCCACAACCAATTAACGCTGAAGGTAAGCGTGATACGTTTGTTGGTCGTGTCCGCCCTGATTTGGAAAATGATGGCAACTACCACATGTGGGTGGTTTCTGATAACTTGTTGAAGGGTGCCGCTTGGAACGCCGTGCAAATTGCAGAGCGTTTGGTAGCCCTTGATCTTGTCCGAGTACCAGCGGGTTCCGCTGAGTTGTTTGCGGACTAAATCTAATGGAAAGCCTGGGGATAATCTCAGGCTTTTTAGTATAGAAAATTTCCTTTTTATAACCATTCGCTCATGAAAGCGGTATAATATGTTTCATATTTGAAACAGGGGGCACGCAACGATGGCAATTATTGGTATTCCAAGTAATCACTTGAACCACCCAAATCCAAAGCACCGAACGAATTACGTTGACTATACGCAACAAAATTATACGGCGGCGCTACGTGAAGCTGGCGCATTACCAGTTGTCTTTCCAATGGGTTCACCAGAGGAAGCGGCTGAGTATGTTAATTCAGTAGACGCCGTCCTTTTGATTGGTGGGCAAGACGTTGGACCACTATTTTACGGTGAAGATCCAACGCCACAAATGGGCGAAACAGACCGACAACGCGACTTATTTGAGTTGGCGATTGTCGCAGAGGCACGTAAACAAAACAAGCCTTTGATGGGGATTTGCCGCGGTGCCCAGCTCATTAACGTTGCCTTGGGTGGCACGCTAATTCAAGATATCGATACGCAATATACGCCAGAAAATGGTAATCCAATTGTGAAGCACGACCAATTCCCAGTGAAGTGGTATGAGCCCACGCATCGTTTGGATGTATTGCCAGATAACTTTTTGACGGGTACGTTGGGTGATAATCCAATTGTGAACTCATTCCACCACCAAGGTATTAAGCAGTTGGGCGCAGATTTGCAACCTGCTGCGTTTGCGAGCGATGGGACGGTTGAAGCTTATCAGAGTTCGGATGCATCTGTCCGCGCTGTGCAATACCATCCTGAAATGATGTTCGAACGTGATAAGACACATTTGCGCGTCTTCCAAGACTTT
>ERZ894226.432-NODE-432-length-25759-cov-12.100412_pt1 | contig 25759 bp, 27 predicted proteins | sample MGYA00380294_ERZ894226 | MGnify/ENA primary metagenome ERZ894226 (study PRJEB32331, sample SAMN06328434) | human gut metagenome | biome: human gut microbiome; feature: stool | host: Homo sapiens | collected 2014-10-29 ... | reverse complement strand
GGATCGAACCAGCGACCTCCTCATTAACAGTGAGTTATTCTACCGCTGAACTACAAAGCAATTAGATATGCATTTTGCCGCAATGGCAACTGCTCTGGCTGGGATCGAACCAGCGACCTCCTCATTAACAGTGAGTTATTCTACCGCTGAACTACAGAGCAATTAGTGTATTCAATTCGCCGTGATGGCAACTGCTCTGGCTGGGATCGAACCAGCGACCTTCTCATTAACAGTGAGCTATTCTACCGCTGAACTACAAAGCAATTATGTCCTTCGCTAAGGCATGATATTAATATACAGTAAGGAAAATGAGAAGTCAACTACTTTGATTAAAATTGTTCTCATTTAAATTAATTCACATTTGTCCGTACAAATTTGACGTATAATAGAGTTACTGAATAACGAGGGGAATCGGATTATGAAAGACTTAACACCAGCAGAAATCGCGCGTTTAGCCGATGTGGATATTTTTGACAAGGTTGACCAAGGGGAGTGGTACCAATACGCGAAGGAGCCTAAGGTACAAGCCATCGTCAAGCAAAGTGCCCAAACGGTGCAACGCATTAACGATGTCGCGAAGACGGATTTGGCTGAAGCGACGCGTTTGTTGCAAGAGTTCTTACCAAATATGGCAGCAGATGCTGATGTGTATTTTCCAATCACGTCAATTGAGCATCCCCAACGTCTAACCATCGGCGACGCCACCTTTATTAACGCCGGTCTGCAAATTTTGAGTGCTGGGCGCGTAACGATTGGTGCGCACTGTTTTATCGGGCCGAACTGCCAGCTTTACACGCCGAATCACCATCCATATGATAAGGAGTTGCGGCGTGAGGGTTGGCAATATGATTCGCCAATCACGATTGGGGATGATTGCTGGTTTGGTGGTTCCGTTATCGTGCTACCAGGTGTTACGATTGGAGATAACGTAGTGGTTGGTGCCGGTGCGGTTGTGACCAAGGATGTACCAAGTAATGTCATGGTTGCCGGTAAACCAGCGCGGGTCATTAAGACGTTAAACTAAACAAAAGGTTAAGTGCAGGTAATCAACGCGGGCTTACTTAAGGTTAATTTGGTAGAATAGACGTAAGAAACTACGACTAGGAGGCAGCGAGTATGGCTGACTTTCAACTAAAGGGTATGCCAGTTTGGGTATACGCCAAGGATGTTGATACAAAGACGGCGTTGACGCATGCAAGATTGATTGAAGGTACCGTGGGTGACAGCTTTTCAGTTGATCCACAAACATTGCCAGGGTATCGCTTTGTTTCATCAGAGGGGACGTTAAAAGGGACTTTCGATGAAACTACGATGCACACCGCAACGTTCTATTACCGTCGCGATGACATTGCGGAAACTGAGCAATTAACTGATAAGTATTTGCATTTGTTAGCGGATGTCCAACCGGTTGCAGCGATTGAGATTGCTGAACCGACTGGCCAAAAGCTTTGGGCGGATTCATACGTGAAGGTTGCCCAACGAGTTGCAACGCGTGAGGGGAAGTTCTGGTATCAACTATCAGATTCACGCTGGGTACCTTACAACATGCAAACAATGAAGTTAACGGATAATGATGGCCGTTCAGCAAAGCCAATTTCTGAATGGAATCGACCAACGACGTGGGCCCCAAAGCCATTTGTGGCCCGCGGGACTGTGGATTATGTGCCAGGTGGGGACGTGGCCGTATATGCACAACCATACGGACGTGAAATTGGACGGGTTGTCCACGGTTCACGAATTGAAATTTCAGAACGGGTTGATGATCCATCTGGTATCTTGTGGTACCACGTGGTGCAACACGGTTGGATTTCAAGTATTTATTTGCATCTTGATTAATTAGCGACATGTACTTTGGGGGAATTGAATAATGACAGAACCATTGATTTTGACGGCAGCCTTGCACGAAAAGATGTGGGGTGGCACGGCGTTGCGTGATGTGTTTGGCTTTGATATCCCATCGGAAACGACGGGTGAAGCGTGGCTGATTTCGGGTCACAAGAATGGCACGGTGTTCTGTGAGGATGGCCGTTATGCGGGTAAGTCAATTGCTGAGTTGTGGCAAGAAGAGCCACAGTTGTTTGGTAACACAGACACGAACCGACCATTTCCACTGCTGGTTAAATTGCTAGATGCGCACCAGGATTTATCAGTGCAAGTGCACCCTGATGACGCGTATGCTGGTGAACACGCCGGTGAACTTGGTAAAACGGAATCGTGGTATATCGTGGCTGCTGAACCGGGCGCTGAAATTTATTACGGGCACACGGCCCAAACCAAGGCAGAATTTGATGCGGCGGTCGATGCCGGTGACTGGGATAAGTTACTCCGAAAGGTGCCTGTCAAGGCTGGCGACTTTTTCTACGTACCAGCCGGGACGCTGCATGCATTAGGTGCCGGGGTTCTCGCGCTGGAAACGCAGCAATCATCTGATGTGACGTATCGGGTTTACGATTTTGACCGGGTTGATGCGAAAACAGGTGAATTGCGTGAACTGCATTTGGCCGATGCGAAGAATGTGACGACGGTACCGTTTGTACCGGAACAACCACAAACGTCGACGGCTACGTACGGTGGTGTCACGGTGACAACGCTGGTTGAAGCACCTTACTTCAATGTCTATAAGTGGGATGTTGACGGTCGTGCGACCTTAGATGCACGCGCACCATATTTGCTGGCAACTGTGATTGACGGGACATTAGACTTAACCGTCTTTGGTGTGACCTATCCATTGCACAAGGGCCAAAGCTTTATCTTGCCAAACGATGTTGAAGCGTGGACGCTACAAGGTGAGGCGACGTTGATTACATCGACGCCGGGACCAAAGTCAATGTAAGTGAATTGTTAGCAAAAGCATGTGCAAATTATTTGCGCGTGCTTTTATTTTATATTCCTATCGGCCTGACTTTTTATGCGCGAAAATGGTACACTATAGATTAGTTATTTTGACAGATAAACATCGGTGACGATGTAGTAGGAGGACGACATGAGCTTGAAGAGTGCATTGGCAACTTTTGTTGGTAAAAGTTCATACGTGGTACTGCATGATATTTTGCGTCGTGGTGGTACATCATTGCCAGGTAAGTTGGCAACGAAGATTGACCCTGAAGTCATGACAACGTTGGCTGAGAAGTATGACGTTATTTTGATTACAGGTACGAATGGTAAGACGTTGACAACAACATTGACCACGCGTGTCTTGCGCGAACAATTCCCTGATGTGATTACAAACCCATCTGGTTCGAATATGATGCAAGGTATCACGGGAACGATGTTGACAGCGAAAGTAACCGGTAAGTCACACCGCCCAATTGCGCTTTTGGAAGTTGATGAAGCGAACGTGGAAGAAGTTGCGCGTCAATTGAAGCCAATGGCCTTTGTATTGACGAATATCTTCCGTGATCAATTGGATCGTTTTGGTGAGATTTACACAACCTACGATAAGATTTTGAAGGGCATTCGTTTGTTCCCTGAGGCAACGGTGATTGCGAACGCTGATTCACCAATCTTCATGCGTGGCGATTTGCCAAATCCAAAGGTTTATTACGGGTTTAACCACTTGCCAGCGGATGGCGATATGAAGGCTCCTCACAACACGGACGGTGTGCTATCACCAACTGATGACACGGTGTTGCACTATCACTTTATGACGTTCGGTAATCAAGGTGATTACTTCTCAGTTTCAGACGATTTCAAGCGTCCTGAGTTGGATTATGCCGTAACGAAGATTAATGAGATGACACCTCGTTATTCAAACTTCGATATTGATGGCGAGACGTATCAAATTGAAATCGGTGGGATGTACAACATCTATAACGCACTGGCTGCTTACACAGTTGGACGTTTCTTAGGTGTTACCACACAACAAATTCACCACGCTTTTGAATCAAATGCGCAAATCTTTGGTCGTCAAGAAGCCGTTAACGTCAACGGTAAGGAAGTCACGATTGTCTTGATTAAGAACCCAGTTGGGGCAAACCAAGTCATCGATATGATGAAGACAGATGACCAACCATTCTCATTGATTGCATTGTTGAATGCGAATTATGCGGATGGTATCGATACGAGTTGGATTTGGGATACTGACTTTGAATCACTAAAGGATTCAGGCATGCAAGCCATTGCAACTGGTGGTGAGCGTTACAAGGACTTGTATGTCCGTGTGAAGATGGCTGGATACGGTGAACACCCGGTTTACCAAGATCTCAAGCAAATTGTAAAGGCAATCGACGAGATGCCAACGAAGCGCGTGTACATTGCCGCAACTTATACGGCAATGCTACAACTACGTGCCCAATTGGCACAACAAGGCTTTATCAAGACTGGTATGGGAGAATAAAATCATGGCAGCAGAGTACGTTTTGCACACCGCACACTTGTACGGTGATTTGATGAACACTTACGGTGACTACGGTAACATCGTGGCGATGCGTTTCTATGCATCACAAATCGGTGTCGATGTCGACGTAGAGTTGATTTCATTGGGCGATGAGTTCGATGATAAGAAGTACGATTTTGTGCTGTTCGGTGGTGGACAAGACTACGAAGAGCAAATCGTTGCAGAAGATTTGAAGTTTAAGGCAGATGCCATTAAGCGCTACATCGAATCAGATGGCCCATTGTTGGGCGTTTGCGGTGGGTTCCAATTGTTGGGTCACTACTTCTTGATGGCTGATGGGACGCGTGTTGAGGGAATTTCCGTCATGGACCACTACACGTTGAACCAACAACACAGCCGTTTCATTGGTAATGTCTTGATTAAGGACGAAGTTAACGGCAACGAGTACCGCGGTTTCGAAAACCACCAAGGACGTACATTCTTGGGTGAAGGCGAGCGCCCATTGGGTAAGGTCTTGCAAGGTAAGGGAAACAACGGTGAAGATGGCGGTGAAGGACTTGTGTACCGTAATGTTTATGGCACGTACTTCCACGGACCTATCTTTACGCGTAACGGAAACTTGGCCTTGCACGTGTTGCAAACGGCTTTGGAACGCAAGTACCCAGAAGTCAACTGGGCTGAAAAGATGGCCGACATCAAGCCAGAAGCATTCTAATGATAATCGAAACACCCGTTGATTAAGGTCAACGGGTGTTTTTTAAACCTTATCTTGTGACAGCGCCACTCATTTTTTGTAAACTAAATGCAATAAAGCAAACTTGAAAATAGTGGGGTTTACGAAATGGGTATGAAACAAGTGGGCGCACAGGTTGGTTTGGGCGCTGGTGTCATCGGTATCAGCTTGTTGCTATTGGGCACGACAACACATGCAAGTGAATTTGGCATTACGAAAGATCGGGCAGATCAAGATGTCTCGACATATGTCCACAAGACATTTGCGAATCAGGTGAAGGTTTACCATAAAATTGCACCGAAGCTTTGGCCGGATAATAAGGATGTTAACCAATATGCCATGATTAACGACATCGACAATAAGACGTTTTGGATGGTGACGCCAACGGGTAAGGTGTCAGATTTGACGGAGAAGCAGGCGTTGTCTTATGGGGTTCAGCCAGAACCGTATGAGGGGTGGTTTTTAGCATTCGCAGCACATCATAAGAGTGGTGCGTTTATGGCCGTTAATAAAGATGAACTAACGAATACGAAGCGACTAGTGCGCTACCCACATTTGGGAACATACGATTTGTTCATCACGTATGCGCACGAAATGTTCCACGGTACGGAACAAGAGGGTTGGGCGTCACCAAAGAAGCACGACAATCCAGAGCAAAACGAGTATTTGAAGCACACGGATGCGCGCCGTATTCGATTGCAATTACAAGAACAATTGATGGCGGCTTACACGAATAAGTCTGAAAAGTCATTGGCGCAAGCGTTGGCAACGTACCGTTATTACAAGGAAAACTACGCCAAGGACTACAAGGCAACCTTTGAGGACGATCGGATGGAAGGAACGGCGTACTACTATGAGATTCGTTCCTCACTATTTGCTGGCTATCCAGACAAGGTGAAGACGATGAAGCAAAACGATCAAGCGGTGCGGACATTGTTTAAGCAAAACCGCTTGGCTTACCTAGACAGTGGTGCATACGCTGAAACGTATAACGTCGGTGCATTGGCATCATTTATTCTTGATTGGCAAGCTGATAAGCAAGGTATCTCCCGTGATACGTGGAAGAAGGCTATGGCTTCTGCTAAGACGAACCCAATGGACTACCTCGACAAGCATGCCAAGATTTTCTACATCCCACCATACAAGGCCACGATGACGAACGCTGAGTACAAGACGATGTATAAGAAGATTTTGAATTACAAGAATCTAGCGAATTAAATGGCAAGAAGGGAACTGTTGCGAGTTCTCTTCTTTTTTTATAAGTGAAATTTCGTTATACTGGTATACGAGTGTCAAACTGCAAAAAATGGTTTGGCAAACGGAAAGGTGGTCGCATATGGCGCAACTGTTTTATCGTTACGGCGCGATGGCAAGCGGTAAGAGTATCGAAATTTTAAAAGTCGCACACAACTATGAAACACAACAACGCCATGTGCTTTTATTGACGAGTGCGCTAGACAATCGTTCAGGGGTTGGCGAAATTGCATCGCGAATTGGGATGCAGCGCTCAGCCACAGCGATTACTGAGCAGGACGATCTGTTCGCATTGATTCATGGTCAAGATGAGGTTGCAGCAGTCTTAATCGACGAAGCCCAATTCATGACCAAAGCCCAGGTGTTACAACTGACACGGGTAGTGGATGAGTTACATATTCCGGTCTTGGCCTTCGGGTTGAAGAATGACGCGTTTAATAACTTGTTCCCAGGATCAGAAGCTTTATTGATTTATGCGGATAAAATCGAGGAAATGAAGACGCTTTGTTCATTCTGCGGTCGTAAGGCGACGATGAACTTACGCATTTCTGACGGTCGGCCTGTTTATGAAGGCGCACAAGTGCAAATTGGTGGGGATGAAGCCTATATGCCAGTTTGCCGTTATCACTATAACCACCCAGACATGGCAGCGATTGCCCGTCGTGTTGTTAAGCACTAATACATACTTAAAGAAGAGGAATTGTAAATCACATGGATGAGATTTTTGAGAAGGTCCAAGCGGTTGTTGACCGTTATGACGAAATCAGCGAAATGATTTCTGACCCTGATGTCATTTCAGATACGCAACGTTTCATGGCACTTTCTAAGGAAGAAGGTAGCTTGCGTGAAACGGTTGAGACGTTTAAGCGCTACAAGGACGTTGTTGACGGTATCGAAGGCAACGAAGAGATGTTGAACGAAGGTTTGGGCGACGCTGAATTGGAAGAAATGGCCAAGGATGAGTTGAAGGAACTAAAGGCAGAAAAGGAAACCCTTGAAGAGCAAATCAAGATTTTGCTTTTGCCAAAGGATCCAAACGATGACAAGAACATCATCATGGAAATCCACGGAGCTGCCGGTGGTGACGAAGGGGCTTTGTTTGCGGCTGACTTGTACGACATGTACCAACGCTACGCTGAAAAGCAAGGTTGGAACGTTGAAATTATCGATGAAAACAAGACTGAAATCGGTGGTTACAAGGAAATCGTTTTGATGATCACGGGTAACAACGTTTACTCAAAGTTGAAGTTTGAGAACGGTGCGCACCGTGTGCAACGTGTCCCTGAAACAGAATCAGCTGGTCGTGTGCACACGTCAACGGCTACTGTTGGGGTGATGCCAGAATACGAAGACGTTGATATCGAAATTGAAGACAAGGATTTGCGTGTCGATGTGTACCGTTCATCTGGTGCCGGTGGACAGCACGTTAACAAGACGTCATCAGCCGTGCGTATGACCCACTTGCCTTCTGGTATCGTGGTAGCCATGCAAGACCAGCGTTCACAACAACAAAACCGTGCGAAGGCGTTGGAAATTTTGAAGGCGCGTGTCTACGACTACTACGCCTCACAAAACGAAGCTGAATACGCCGAGCAACGTAAGACGGCGGTTGGTACGGGTGATCGTTCAGAACGTATCCGAACGTATAACTACCCACAAAACCGTGTGACGGACCACCGTATCGGTTTGTCATTGAACAAGTTGGATCGCATTATGAACGGTGAATTGGAAGACGTGATTGATGCGTTGATTATCGCTGATCAAACGGCTAAGTTGGAAGAATTGAAGCAAGGATAGATAACATGTTTGATGAACAATGGACAATTCAAGCAGTTCGCGATTGGGGTGATTGGCAACTTGAGCCATACATTCACGACCAAGAAGAGCGACTTGCACAAATCGATTATCTGCTAACAGGGATGATGGATTGGAACTATGCGCAATTGGCGAATAACTTGAATACGGTCTTAGAGGACGAGAAGCGGTTACGTTTCATGGTTGCCGTCCGGGCAATCAAGGGTGGTCAACCGGTGCAATACGCGCTGGGTCACGCTGCGTTCTATGGCCGCGAGTTCAACGTTGATCGACGTGTTTTGATTCCACGCCAGGAGACTGAGGAATTAGTTGAATGGGTATTAAACGATCATAAAGTAACTGGGCCAGTGCAACGCGTACTCGACATCGGGACTGGTTCGGGGGCGATTGCGGTGACGATTGGGGCTGAACGACCAACCTGGGATGTGACTGGGGCGGATATTTCAGCAGATGCGTTAGTAGTAGCGCAAACCAACGCTGACCAATTTGCCAAGCAGGTTAATTTCATTGAAAGTGACTTGTTTAGCCAAGCGACTGGGCAATACGACATCATTATTTCGAACCCGCCTTATATTAGTGAGGCGGAACGTGATGTGATGGATGAGTCAGTCATCATGTACGAACCAGATTTGGCTTTGTTTGCTGATGATGAGGGGTTAGCCCTGTACAAGCAAATGGCAGCCCAATTGCTCACCTACTTGGCACCCAACGGAACAGCGTACTTTGAAATTGGCTATCAACAAGGGCCCGCTTTGTTAGCGGTCTTTGGCGAGTTGCCAGGTGTATCAGTGGCGTTGCGTCAAGATATGAGTGGACATGATCGGATGATTAAAGTGTCGCGGGAGGCATAAAGAGTATGGCAGAGACAAAAATTTGGTCGGCCGACGAATTGCCAGCAGCCGTTCGTGCGATTAAGCGCGGATCACTGGTAGCGTTCCCGACTGAAACGGTGTACGGCTTAGGTGCCGACGCCTTTAATGAAAAAGCAGTTAGTAAGGTATATGCAGCGAAGGGCCGACCATCGGATAATCCGTTGATTGTCCACGTCGCTGACAAGGCACAAGTTGATCGCTTTGCGGTGGTTAATGCGTGGGCAGAAAAGTTAATGGACGCCTTTTGGCCAGGACCATTGACGATGATTTTGCCAGTCATGCCTGGTACGGTGTCGACGACGGTAACGGGTGGCTTGGATACTGTTGCCGCCCGGATGCCAGACAACGACGTGACACGGGCCTTGATTCGTGAAGCAGATGCGCCAATGGTTGGGCCATCTGCAAACACATCAGGGAAGCCATCACCAACCACTGCCCAACACGTTTATCATGATTTACATGGTAAGATTTCAGGCATCTTGGATGATGGTGCAACTAAGATTGGCGTGGAGTCGACGGTGATTGATTTGTCGACAGATACGCCAGCTGTGTTACGCCCTGGTAAGATTACGCCAGCCCAAATCGAAGCGGTTTTGGGCGTGCCAGTGGACTCTGAAATTAAGCACGTTGATGCAGATGAAGCGCCAAAAGCACCGGGCATGAAGTACCGCCATTACGCACCCGACAAGGATGTCTATATGGTGGCGCCTGAAGATTGGACGCAGGCCATTATTTGGGCACAAAGCCAATTGGAACCAGTTGGGTTGATGTTGACGAACGATTTAATTGTGCAACACCAGTTAGCCGGCATGGACTTTGTCTGGTCGCTCGGGGATAATGGAGATACCGCAGCAGCAAAATTGTTTGCCGGCTTGCGTCATTTCGATGATCGTAAGGATGTGTTAACGGTTTTGGTAGCTGCAATGCCAAATACGCCAGAAAATAGTGCTTATAATAACCGTCTTGGCAAGTCGTCAGGTGGTCACTGGGTAACTGAACTGTTGGCGGATTAACTTTGGGGCTGTAATAGTTATTGGGGATATATAGGAGGTCATTGCGAATGACAAATTATCGTGAATTTGATCCAGAGTTGTGGGCAGCGATTGATCGTGAAAGCGATCGTCAAGAACACAACATTGAATTGATTGCATCTGAGAATATTGCATCAGCAGGTGTCCGTGCGGCACAAGGTAGTGTTTTGACAAATAAGTACGCTGAAGGTTACCCAGGTAAGCGTTACTACGGTGGTACAGAATACATTGACCAAGTTGAACAATTGGCGATTGACCGGGCAAAGGAATTGTTTGGTGCCGAATACGCCAATGTGCAACCGCATTCAGGGTCGCAAGCAAATGCCGCTGTTTATGCGGCTTTGCTTGAGCACGGTGACCACGTGTTGGGGATGGACCTAAACGCTGGTGGTCACTTGACACACGGCTCATCAGTTAACTTCTCAGGTAAGACTTACCAATTCCACTCATATGGATTGGATGAGAACGAGTTGATTGATTACGATCAAGTGCAAGCGTTGGCTGATGAATTCCAACCGAAGTTGATTGTGACGGGTGCGTCAGCATATTCACGATTCATTGACTTTGACCGTTTCCGTCAAATCGCCGATTCAGTTGGTGCTTATTTGATGGTCGATATGGCCCACATCGCCGGCTTAATTGCAGCCGGCGTTCACCCATCACCAGTTGGCATTGCAGATGTTGTGACAACGACGACGCACAAGACGTTGCGTGGCCCACGCGGTGGTATGATTTTGGCCAAGGCTGAACTAGGCAAGAAGTTGAATTCAGCAGTCTTCCCAGGCACGCAAGGTGGTCCATTGGAACACGTGATTGCGGGTAAGGCGGCTGCGTTCTATGAGGATATGCAACCTAGTTTCAAGGCGTATGGTCAACAAATCGTGGCCAACGCTAAGGCAATGGCAGAAGTCTTCGAGCAATCTGATTTGGTCCGTGTTGTTTCTGGTGGCACAGATAACCACCTCTTTAACTTGGATTTGACTGCAACTGGTTTGACAGGTAAGGAAGCGCAAAACTTATTGGATAGTATTCACATCACGACTAATAAGGAAGCCATTCCAAACGAGCCACGTAGTCCGTTCATTACGTCAGGTATTCGCATCGGAACGCCAGCAATTACGACCCGCGGCTTCAAGGAGCACGAGGCGCGTCAAGTGGCGCACATGATTTTGCGTGCCTTTGAGAACCACGATAACCAAGAAGTCCTTGATTTGATTGCAGCGGAAGTTGTTGCATTGACGGATCAATTCCCATTGAGCGGAATTGAGCACGCGGAATAACATAACCTGTATAATAGAAGAAAATGAATTGGAGTAAATGACATGAGCAAGCTTACTGTTTTTGATCACCCATTGATTCAACACAAGCTAACGATTATTCGTGATAAGAACGTTGGAACGAAGGAGTTCCGCGAAATTGTTGATGAAATTGCATCATTGATGGCGTACGAAGTAACGCGTGATTTGCCAGTTGAAGATGTTGTTGTTGAAACACCAGTTGCCAAGACGACGCAAAAGACGTTGGCTGGTAAGAAGTTGGCTATTGTGCCAATTTTGCGTGCCGGTTTGGGCATGGTCGACGGTATTATGAAGTTGATCCCTGCCGCTCGTATCGGTCACATCGGTATGTACCGTGATGAAGAGTCATTGGAGCCAGTTGAATACTTCGTTAAGTTGCCAGAGGATATTGACCAACGTGAAGTGTTGGTTGTTGATCCAATGTTGGCCACTGGTGGTTCAGCGGTTATGGCGATTGATGCGTTGAAGAAGCGTGGCGCTACGAAGATTAAGTTGATTACGTTGGTTTCAGCCCCAATCGGTGTTGAGACAGTACAAAAGGCCCACCCTGACGTTGACGTGTACACGGCTGGTTTGGACGAAGGTTTGAACGAGCACGGTTACATTGTCCCAGGTTTGGGTGATGCCGGTGACCGTTTGTTCGGTACTCACTAATTGTAAATTTAATAGTAGAGGCAGAGTGATTAATATCATTCAGCCTCTATTTTTGTTATGGTGGGGTAAGATGAAAGATATTGTCAGTGATGAAAAGGAGATACACATGAAAGTATTAGTTGTTGGTGCAAGCGGTCGTGTTGGTGAGGAACTAGTGAAGCAATTGGTCGCGGATGGCCGTGAAGTTGTGGCAGGGACACGTCATACTGACCAAGATTTTGGTGCCGGTGTAACGGTTAAGAACATTGACTTGTTGGCTGATGAAGCCACGCTAATTGGTGAGTTGCGTCCGTTGGCAGTGGATGCTATCTATTTCGTAGCTGGTTCACGCGGTAAGAATTTATTGCAAATTGACGCCTTTGGAGCAGTTAAGTTGGAAAACGCTGCCGAAGCCTTGGGTATTAAGCGCTTTATCATGTTGTCATCGTGGAACGCAACGTCACCAGCTGAATGGGGTGAAGGATTGCGTGACTACAACATTGCCAAGTTCTTTGCTGATCGATGGTTGATGGATAATACCAAGTTGGATTACACCATCTTACAACCGGGTTCATTGGTTGAAGAGCCGGCAACAGGCTTAGTTGCGCTTGACCCAACTGAGCCGGGTAAGAATGCTATTCCGAACGTTGCGGCTGTTTTGGCAGCACTGTTGCAGGCTGAGAACACGTACCGTCGGGTCATTACGATGCACGATGGGGATGTTGCAATTCCGGATGCTTTGCGAGAATTAAAGTCAATTTAAACCAGCAAGTCAACTTTCTTTCTGTTAGAATGTAGGTAACGAAAAGAAAGTGAGAAATTGCACATATGGCAAACTTTAACGAATACGTGGCTGCGGCTGGTCAATTGTTGGTGATGGCAACGGCGGTTGATAACCAACCATCAACTCGCATCATGGGCTTTGCACAATCAACTGAAGCGCCTAATAAGTGGTACTTGGTAACTGACCCAGCTTCTGCCAAGGTTGCTGAATTGGATGCAAACAGTAAGGTTGCGTTTAATACCATGATGGGTGAGGGCGGTCGCCGGATTTCATCAAACAAGGGAACGCTGGTACGCTCTGAGAAGACGTGGGCTGATGTGAAGCACTATTTCGAAGAAAATAAGGGCTTCATGGCTGGTCACCCAACGCCAGAACAAGAAATCATTTTGGAGTTGACTTTCCCATCAGCTTTGTTGGCGTCATTCGTTGAAGCCCCAGAAGTGATCAATTTTTAAGTAAAACGTTTAACACGAACGGAAGTGTTTACCAAGAGTTTTAACTACTATATACTAATAGACATAAAGAACGTCTTTAAGTTAGCCCAGCGAGACTAACAAGATCGACTAACGTACTATTGGGGTAGTAGGACTAACACAACCGCACGTTACAAGATTTAGCAGCTGGGATGATGAGTCATCTTGGCTGCTTTTGTTTTTAAAGGCGATGAAAGAGGAGTGTTATTATGGAAACGAAACGTGATGTGGTCCTAGACGTCAATGAACGGCCGGGCTTCTTGCAATGGATTGGGTTGTCATTGCAACACATGTTCTCAATGTTTGGGTCAACGGTGTTGGTACCGTTGTTGGTTGGTTTGAACCCCGGAATTGCGCTGTTTAGTTCAGGTGTGGGAACTTTGCTACACATCTTGATTACGAAGCGTCAAATTCCAGCGTACATGGGATCAAGTTTTGCATTTATTATTCCGATGGTGGCCTTAATGAAAACAACTGGCTACCCCGGTGTGGCAACCGGTGTTATCTCGGTTGGTATTGTTTACTTGATTGTCGCTGCGATTGTGGCGTTCATCGGGACGAACTGGATTGAAAAGTTGTTGCCACCGATTGTGGTGGGGCCAATTATCATGGTCATCGGGCTGTCATTGTCATCATCTGCTGCACAATCAGCAACGTTGTTGAATGGCAAGTATGATATTCGGGTCTTTGCAGTGGCGATGATCACGTTGGCTTTGACAATCATCTTCAACATGTTCCTTAAGGGCTTCTTGGGCTTGATTCCCATTTTGCTGGGTATCGTGGGTGGATACATCTTCGCGATTTTGTTTGGGTTGGTTGATTTGGCACCAGTTGCGCACGCGGCATGGTTTGCCTTGCCAGATTTTGATGTGCCATTTGTGGATTACAAGCCTGTGATGCACTGGGGTGCGATTATCGTGATGGCACCGCTAGCATTGGTCACGATTACCGAACACTTGGGTCACTTGATGGTCTTGGATGATTTGACAGGCCGAGACTTCATGCGTAACCCTGGTTTGCACCGGACGTTGGCTGGTGATGGTACAGCCTCAATCTTCGCTGGTTTGGTCGGTGGACCGTCAGTGACGTCATACGGTGAAAATATCGGTGTTATGGCCATTACCAAGGTTCACTCAGTGTACGTCTTGATTGGTGCAGCCGTCTTCGCCATTTTGTTCTCATTCGTGGGTAAGTTGTCAGCTTTGATTCAATCAATTCCGGGTGCTGTTACCGGTGGTGTCTCATTCTTGCTGTTCGGGGTGATCGCAGCTTCTGGTTTGCGTATCATCGTTGAAAACAAGATCGACTTCAACTTGAAGCGCAATTTGATGATTGCCTCATCAGTTTTGGTTATCGGAATTGGAAATGCCTACTTGCAAGTTGGTCATGGTAATGACATTATCCAATTTTCAGGCGTAGCAATTGCGACTGTTTTGGGAATTGTATTGAATTTGGTTTTGCCACAAAAGGCAGCTTCTGAAAAGTAATAAATATTCAAGAATAGGCGACGTTGCGTAAAAGCGACGTCGCTTTTTATTTGTAAAAATGGTACAAAAACGCTTAATGACGCGGGTTTGGCAAGTCAGAAAATATCAATTCTGGATATTAATATCAATTCATTCCTAATTGGAATGATTAAAACGGCGGTAAATGGGCCTTTTCTTAAATGGTTGCACATTTGGGACAAATTTGTTGAATGCTAAAACGTTGAATTTCGTTCCTAAAAGCGTAATATAGGGGGGTAAAAGTTTAACGGTCCTGTGTTCTGCGCATCGCCGCTCAATTATATTTAGAAAGGAAAGAGGTGGATTTCTGTGGGTGAGAAGACCGCAACCTTTAGCATTGCGGGGCTAACGTTCGACTGGAGCATTATCATTTCAACAACTGTGACATTCGCAATTGTTTTCTTCTTGGTATTTTGGATGTCTCGCAAGTTGGTTTTAAAGCCAGCTGGTAAGTCAAAGCAAAATTTCCTAGAATGGATTATCGATTTTACCAACGGTATTGTTGATGGATCGCTACCAAATCGAACTGGAACTAATTTAAAGTTCTTCGCATTCTCAATGTTCATGTTCATCTTCGTTGCGAACCAATTGGGTGTTGCCTTCGTGGTTAACTTCAATGACGTAACGTACTTGCGTTCACCAACGGCTAACCCGTTGGTAACGATGACCTTGGCATTGATTGCAATTGGAATGTCCCATTTCTTGGGTGTTCAAAAGCTCGGATTTAAGAACTACTTCAAGTCAGTTTACTTGAGTCCATTTAGCGCATTGCTGCCAATTAACATTATTGAGCAATTCACAAGTTTCTTAACATTGGGACTTCGTTTGTTCGGTAACATTTTTGCCGGTGAAATGGTCTTGTCTCTTCTTTGGGAATTGGCAAATGCAGCCGGTGTCGTATCATTCGTTCCAGCATTCTTGTTGACGATGATTTGGCAAGCATTCTCTTTGTTTGTCGGAAGTATTCAAGCTTATGTCTTTGTGACGTTGACTACGGTTTACGTATCAGAAAAGACTGAGATTGAAGAGTAATTGTTTTTTATCTAATCGGAGGATTAAAAAAATGGACGTTGCAACCATTGGTGTTGGTGTTGCTGCTGCTGGTGCCGCTATTGGTGCCGGAATTGGTAACGGTATTGTTATTTCAAGCATGATCTCAGGTATGGCTCGCCAACCTGAATTGGAAGGTAAGTTGCGTTCTAACATGTTCATCGGTGTTGGATTGGTCGAGGCCGTGCCTATCATCGCCATCGCCATTGCCTTCATGTTGTTGAGCAAGTAATAGTAACGCGGAGGCCAACTAATTATGATTAATCAAATTGTTCTAGCAGGTGCTAGCGAAGGGTTGGCTTTGGGTAACATGTTGTTTGTACTAGTGGCTTTCCTAGTGTTGATGCTTCTTATTAAGCACTTCGCTTGGGGTCCAGTAGTAAAGATGATGGAAAGCCGTGCGGATAAGGTTTCTCGCGATTTGGACTCTGCTGAAGAGGCCCGCAAGCAAGCCGAAGCTGATGCAGCTGAGCGTTCAGCTCAATTGCAAACAGCACGTACTGACGCAAATGGCATCATCGCTGACGCTAAGACTGCAGCAGGTAAGCAACGTGATCAAATCGTTGCTGACGCGCATGCAGCTGCCCAAGCCACAAAGGATCAAGCTTCAGCTCAAATCGAGCAAGAGCGTGCCGAGGCTATGGCTGGCGTGAAGAATGATGTTGCTGAATTGTCAGTATCAATCGCACAAAAGATTATCCAAAAGGAACTAAAGTTAGATGATCAAAAGGCGTTGATTGACGCCTACATCGAAGGGTTAGGTAACAAGTAATGGCATTGGATCAAGCAACGATTGCTAAGCGATATGCCGTTGCTTTGTTCGAATTAACCCATGACCAGAACACGGATGCTGCGACTTTGGCTGAATTAGCTGAAGTTCGTACAGTATTGGTGGAAAACCCAGAATTGACGAAGGCCATTGAATCAATGCGTGTGCCTGAGTCGGCTAAGAAGCAAATGGTAGCAACGCTATCAGATGGGACTAGCCAAGTGGTAACTAACTTGCTTCAAATGGCGTATGATTACCGCCGTTTCAGCAACCTACCAGCGATTATTACGGCATACGAAGCTTTGGTTAACAAGGCTGAAGGTGTGGTATACGCAGAAGTTAAGACGGCCGTTGCATTGAGTGACGAACAAGCTGCCCGGATGACGGCGCAACTTGCAAACCGTTTTGATGCAAAGGAAGTTAAGTTGACACAATCTGTTGACGAAAACTTACTTGGTGGTGTTGTTGTGCGAGCTAACAACCAGATTTTGGATGGGTCATTAGCAACTAAGTTAGCTGCTATTCGTCAGAGTATCATCCGCTAGTAATCTGAAAATCTAGTAGAAATTGATGTTGTGTGTGATGAATAGACACACTTTAAAGAAAGAGGAACTGCTGAAATGAGCATCAAAGCTGAAGAAATCAGTTCACTCATCAAGAGCCAATTGGCCAACTATCAAGACGAATTGACTGTTCAAGAAACGGGTACTGTTACTTATGTTGGTGACGGTATTGCCCGTGTAACCGGTTTGGAGAATGCTCTTGCCGGTGAATTGGTCGAGTTTGAGAACGGCGTATTTGGTATGGCACAAAACCTTGAGTCTAATGATGTTGGTATCATTATCCTAGGTAAGTACGACGAGATTCGCGAAGGCGATACTGTTAAGCGCACTGGTCGTATCATGGAAGTGCCTGTTGGTGAGGGATTGATAGGACGTGTTGTTAACGCATTGGGTCAACCAATCGACGGAATGGGACCAATTAACTCGACGAGCACTCGTCCAGTTGAAGTAAAGGCCCCAGGAGTTATGGAGCGTAAGTCTGTTTTCGAACCATTGCAAACTGGTTTGAAGGCCGTCGACGCCTTGGTTCCTATTGGTCGTGGACAACGTGAGTTGATCATCGGTGACCGTAAGACGGGTAAGACGTCTGTTGCCATCGACACGATCTTGAACCAAAAGGATCAAGACATGATCGTTATCTACGTGGCTATTGGACAAAAGGACTCAACTGTGCGTACGCAAGTTGAAACTTTGCGTCAAATGGGTGCTTTGGATTACACGATTGTTGTCTCAGCTGGTCCTTCAGAACCAGCCCCAATGTTGTACTTGGCACCTTATGCCGGAGCAGCAATGGGTGAAGAGTTCATGTACAACGGCAAGCACGTCTTGATTGTGTACGATGATTTGTCAAAGCAAGCTACGGCTTACCGTGAGCTGTCATTGATTCTTCGTCGTCCTCCTGGACGTGAAGCTTACCCTGGTGACGTCTTCTACTTGCACTCACGTTTGCTAGAACGTGCGGCTAAGTTGTCAGACGAATTGGGTGGCGGTTCTATGACTGCTTTGCCAGTTATCGAAACGCAAGCGGGTGACGTTTCTGCGTACATCCCAACGAACGTTATCTCAATCACCGACGGACAAATCTTCTTGGATGCCGACCAATTCTACGCCGGCGTACGTCCTGCCATCGATGCCGGAACTTCTGTTTCACGTGTTGGTGGTGACGCCCAAATTAAGGCCATGAAGAAGGTTGCCGGAACGTTGCGTTTGGACTTGGCTTCATTTAAGGAGTTGGAGTCATTCGCACAATTCGGTTCTGACTTGGATGCGGCAACGCAAGCTAAGTTGGCCCGTGGTCGTCGTACTGTTGAGTTGTTGAAGCAACCATTGCACCAACCATTGCCAGTTGAAGAGCAAGTTTTGTCATTGTACGCCTTGACTCGTGGCTTTATGGATGACGTTGCAGTTGAAGATATCCAACGCTTCGAATCAGAATTGATCGCAGCTGTTCGTGCTTCACACAACGACTTGTTGCAAACGATTGTTGACACAAAGGATTTGCCTGATGCAGATGCTATGAACGCCGCTATTACGGAGTTCAAGGCAACCTTTGCGCCAAGTGCCCACTAATTAAGGGAGGGGCGATAAATGGCAGCTTCTTTGCAAGATATTCAACGCCGAATTGCCTCAACAAAAAAGACGCGACAAATCACGAGTGCCATGCAAATGGTTTCTACGGCTAAGTTGAGTCAAATTCAACGTCACGGTGGTTCATACACAACGTATGCTAACGCCTTGCATGACGTTGTGGCACACTTAGCTAATGCACACATCAACAATGTTTCAGGTACTTTGCTTGAACAACGTGATGTGAAGAAGGTTGGCTTCTTGGTCATCTCTTCTGATCGTGGTTTGGTTGGTGGTTATAACTCAACGCTATTGAAGGGTATGATGGCAGTTATTGAAGAGCGTCAATTGACGCCTGACCAAGTGGTTATTTTGGCCGTTGGTGGTAACGCCTCAGACTTCTTCAAGAAGCGTGGCTTCAATGTTGCTTACGAGTACCGTGGTGTGTCTGACGTGCCTACCTTTAACGAGGTTCGCGAAATCGTTAAGACCGTTACGACAATGTACGACAACGAAGTCTTTGATGAGTTGACTGTTGCATACCAACACTTCGTATCACGTATTCAAAACGATCTTCGTTTGGAGAAGATGTTGCCAGTTACGACTGACGACATGGAACCAACTGAAGAAGGCGGTTTGAAGGCGGATTACGAAATGGATCCTTCTCCAGAACAAATCTTGGGTGTGGTTTTGCCACAATATGCTGAGAGTTTGGTCTATGGTGCTATCTTGGATGCCAAGACGGCTGAGCACGCGGCTTCGGCCAACGCCATGTCATCGGCAACTGATAACGCCAAGGAAGTGATTAACACGTTGGAGTTGCAATTCAACCGTGCGCGTCAAAGTGCGATTACGACGGAAATTACAGAAATTACAGGTGGTATGGCTGCCTTGGATTAGTCCAAGCGGCGTAACCCCTTTGAAATGAAGGAAGGAAACGACAATGAATACTGGACGTGTTGTTCAAGTCATTGGCCCAGTCGTCGACGTTGCCTTTCCATCAGGAACTCAAGTACCTGACATCAACAATGCTTTGATCATCGATAAGGGTGAGCAAGGTTCGTTGACGGTCGAAGTATCTTTGGCTTTGGGTGATGGTGTCGTTCGTACGATTGCCATGGACTCAACTGATGGTTTGCAACGTGGGATGGCCGTAGAGGATACTAATGCACCTATTAGTGTTCCAGTCGGTGAAGCTACGTTGGGACGTGTGTTCAACGTTTTGGGTAACCCCGTTGACGGTGGTGAAGCATTGGGTGAGGATGTTCCTCGTGACCCAATCCACCGTGACGCGCCTGCCTACGACCAATTGGCCACATCTACTGAAATCCTTGAAACTGGTATCAAGGTTATCGATTTGTTGGCACCTTACATCCGTGGTGGAAAGATCGGATTGTTCGGTGGTGCCGGAGTTGGTAAGACTGTTTTGATTCAAGAATTGATTCACAACATCGCACAAGGTCACAATGGTATTTCTGTCTTTACTGGTGTCGGGGAGCGTACCCGTGAAGGTAACGACATGTACCACGAAATGAAGGATTCAGGAGTTTTGAAGCAAACGGCCATGGTTTATGGTCAAATGAACGAGCCTCCTGGAGCACGTATGCGTGTTGCCTTGACTGGTTTGACAATTGCTGAGCACTTCCGTGATGTTAACGGACAAGACGTGTTGTTGTTTATCGACAACATCTTCCGTTTCACGCAAGCTGGTTCAGAGGTTTCAGCCTTGTTGGGACGTATCCCATCAGCCGTTGGTTACCAACCTACGTTGGCAACTGAAATGGGTCAATTGCAAGAGCGTATTACGTCAACGCAAAAGGGTTCAGTTACATCTATCCAAGCCGTTTATGTGCCTGCCGATGACTATACTGACCCTGCTCCTGCTACGACATTTGCGCACTTGGATGCCACAACTAACTTGGAGCGTTCATTGACGCAACAAGGTATCTACCCAGCCGTGGATCCATTGGCTTCAACGTCAACTGCATTGACGCCTGAGATTGTTGGTCAAGAACACTACGAAGTTGCAACTGAAGTACAACGTACTTTGCAACGTTACCGTGAGTTGCAAGACATTATCTCAATCTTGGGTATGGATGAATTGTCAGATGAAGAGAAGACGATCGTTAACCGCGCTCGTCGTATTCAATTCTTCTTGTCACAACCATTCTCAGTTGCTGAGACGTTTACTGGTTTGAAGGGTGAGTACGTACCAGTTGCTGAAACTGTACGTAGCTTCAAGGAAATCTTGGAAGGTAAGTACGACCAATACCCTGAAGATGCCTTCCGTAACGTTGGTGTCATCGAACAAGTAGCTGATAAGGCTGCTACGATGGCTCAATAGTGAGGGCGCGCCATGAATGAACACAGCCTACATGTTAAGGTGGTAACGCCGAATGGTGTCGTGTTCGATTATGAGACTGCTACGTTAGTTGTGCTTAGCACGACTGGCGGTGAAGTGGGTGTCATGGCGAACCACGCACCAATTATTTCAGCTTTGAAGGTGAGCGAAGTGAAGATTGTTGACGAGGCCAATGGCGTTGAAGAACGTTTGGCTGTCAGCGGTGGTTTTGCTGAGTTCTCTTCAAACGTGTTGACTGTTGTGTCAGACGCCGCTGAGCGTGCTGCTGACATCGATGTGACACGTGCTGAGTCAGCTAAGGAACGTGCTGAGCGTCGCCTTGCTGAAGAAAGCTCAGTTCGTGATGTAGAACGTGCTCAGGTCGCTTTGTTGCGTGCCGTGAACCGTATCCACGTTGCGACTGGCAAGTAGTCAATCGACTAACTTTAAGGATCTCGAACAGAAATGTTCGGGGTCCTTTTTTGTTTCGGGTGGTAAACTAGTAACAGACAGAAAAAGCATGAAGGAGACAACCCATGAAATTAGGTGCGACTGTTGGTATTGGCGTCGTCGTAATTGGATTGGTTGCCGGGGGCTTAGTTTATGCCCATCAGCAACATCCATCCACGTCGATTACCAAGTCTAGTCAACACACGAGCAAGCAAACGAAGTCGGCAACGACTAAGCCATATCCTGTGCAGGTGAAAGCCGGGTCAACTGAGGCGACGACGTTAATGGTTGTTAACAAAAAGCACCCGTTGCCAGCTGATTACAACCCATATAACGGTGGTTTGAGTCCTAAGACGAATCAGGCAAAGGATGAATTGATTAGTGCAATGAAGGCCGCTGGCTTTAACGTTGGGGATACGGTTTCCGGTTACCGGGCTTATGATTACCAGAAGACATTGTATGATGGTTATGTGGCTGGTCAGGGTCAAGCAGCGGCTGATTCCGTTTCGGCCCGGCCTGGTTACTCAGAACACCAAACTGGCTTGGCGTTTGATTTGCGGAGTAGCACCGGTGGTTTGTTTGCTGAAGGTGGCTCTGACCCGGATGCTGCGCAATGGTTGCAAGATAATGCCTATAAGTATGGCTTGATTGTCCGTTATCCAGAAGATTTAACGACTTCAACCGGGTATGACCACGAAGAATGGCACATGCGTTATGTTGGTAAGCGGGCAGCTGCGGTCATCACGAAGTACCATTTGTCATTGGAACAATACACAGGCAACGCTGGTGGCGACTACAATAAGTCAAAGTCAGCTGATATTCCAGCCCTCGAAGAATACAGCGCAACTTATAAAGACCGTCTGACCAAATAAAGGGAGTGTTAAGGACCTCTTAAATTTGGTAGAATAGACTTAATATTGATTTTAGAAAGCAGGACGACACGATGATCGTATTATCGGGAACTATCGGAGCTGGAAAGACCAGTTTGACAACTATGCTCGCTGAGCACTTGGGAAGTGACGCATTCTATGAGTCCGTGGACGATAACCCAATTTTGCCTTTGTTCTACGAGAATCCAAAGAAGTATGCGTTCTTGCTACAAAATTATTTCTTGAACAAGCGCATGGACAATATCAAGGACGCACAAGGCAGCAAGCTAAACGTCATTGATCGTTCAATTTTTGAAGATTTGTTGCTATTCCAATTGAATGCCGATTTGGAACGTGCAACGCAAACAGAAGTCCAAATTTACGGCGATCTGTTGAACAACATGATGGAACAAGTTGATTTTTCTGATGATGCTATCGTTAAGACGCCAGACTTGTTGATTTATATCCACGTCAGTTTCGATACGATGTTGGCCCGTATTCAAAAGCGTGGCCGTGATTTCGAACAAATTGATCACGACCCATCTTTGTATGATTACTACAAGACGTTGAACGAGCGTTACATTGCTTGGTTCGAAGGTTATGACCGTTCGCCTAAGCTAAGTATTGATGGTGACAAGTACGATTTCGTTAATGACCCTGAAGCGGCCAAGAAGGTCTTGTCTTTGATTGACGAAAAAGTTGATGAACTCGGTTTGCGTGATTAATTAGGAGAAAAGAATTATGTTAGATATGAAGTTGATCCGTAATGAAACGGAAAGCGTAAAGGAACGTTTGGCCACGCGTGGTGTCGATGCTGCGGAAGTGGATGCCTTGGTAGCTGACGATGCTAAGCGTCGTGAGTTGTTGGTACAAACGGAAGAGTTGAAGGCCCGCCGTAACACGGTGTCTGACGAAATCGGTTTGAAGAAGCGTAACAAGGAAGATGCGTCAGATGTTATTGCTGAAATGCAAACGGTGTCTGCCAAGATTAAGGAATTGGATGAAGAGGTCGCTAAGGTCGACGAAGCTATCCAAGACCGCATGTTGCACTTCCCTAACTTGCCAAACCCAACGATTCCAGTTGGTGCGGATGAAGAAGCTAACCGTGAAGAGCGTGTTTGGGGTGAAATCCCATCATTCGACTTCAAGCCAAAGGCACACTACGAAATTGGTGAAGACCTTGGTATTTTGGACTGGGAGCGCGGTGCTAAGGTTGCTGGCGCTCGCTTCGTCTACTACGTTGGCCAAGGTGCCCGTCTTGAGCGTGCCGTTTACAACTTCATGTTGGACGAGCACCAAAAGGAAGGCTACAAGGAAATGATTACGCCTTACATGGTTAAGGACGCAGCCATGTTTGGTACGGGTCAATACCCTAAGTTTATGGAAGATGCTTATCGTGTCGGCACAAACGAAGACATGACGTTGATTCCAACGGCTGAAGTGCCTTTGACGAACTACTTCCGTGAAGAAGTGATTGATGCTGACAAGTTGCCATACTCTGTAACGGCCGTTTCACCATCATTCCGTCAAGAAGCCGGTTCAGCTGGTCGTGACACGCGTGGATTGATTCGTATGCACCAATTCAACAAGGTTGAAATGGTTAAGTTTACGAAGCCTGAGCAATCATACCAAGCTTTGGAAGATATGACGGCCAATGCTGAAAACATCTTGCAAAAGTTGAACTTGCCATATCACGTGATCACGTTGTCAACGGGAGACATGGGCTTCTCAGCTGCGAAGACATACGATTTGGAAGTTTGGATGCCTGAACAAGACATCTACCGTGAGATTTCATCTGTATCAAACACAGAGGCCTTCCAAGCGCGTCGTGCCCGTATTCAATACCGTGATGAAGAAGGTAAGTTGCAATTCGTTCACACGTTGAACGGATCAGGGCTGGCAGTTGGTCGTACAGTTGCTGCAATCTTGGAAAACTACCAAAACGCAGACGGTACAGTGACGATTCCAGAAGTGCTACGTCCATACTTTGGCGCAGACAAGATCGTTCCTGAAGACACGTTGTAAAATTAAACACTATTTTAGCTCAACAATCAGGTTTTGGTTGTTGGGCTTTTTAGTTGGGGTTTGTGTCGACGCGTTGCGTCGAGGCATGGGAGTTCAGCGCTATCTTCGGCAAAGTTCAAATTGAGGCAACCGAATGGCACAGGCGCCATTCAGCGGGGCAAATAATTCCCCCTAATCCTTTAGTCCTATATGGGCTTACCTGAATAGCGCTGGCCATGCGGCATGTTGCCCCGATTTGAACGCTCCGATAGGGCTGAACTCCCATGCCAGCAGCCGAGATGTTCTTGTCTGTTTGTGATAATCATCCACCGAGAATTAAATGCGTGAACCTGATAACTGACATAGTTAGCGATAGACGAAAAAATTCCCAGTCGAATTAACCGGAATGCGTTAATTCGACTGGGAATTTTATGGTTGCAATACTTTGGTTCGAAAATCGCCAATGAGCTGAATGATCGATAATGTTTACTAGCAAATTCATGGTTCCTTAGTGTGTGCCTGCGGTCCATAGAGATGAATATCGAAATTGATAGAGAATATCTCGGCTGCTGGTGTGGTGGGTGGTTGGGGTGGTGGTGCGGAGATCCTGCGATATTAGCCGGTGATAAAGCGAAGGAAGGAGCACCAGGAATCACTTAGTAGCAGTGGATTTTAAGCCGGTAGGCGCCGAAATACGCTGAGACTTAGTGAGAACGGGACTCCGTCGCCACCAGCTTATATTGAAGGACGGAGCACCGCCACCCCAACCACCTGCCATACCTCGACGCAACGCGTCGACACAAAACGTTTATTTTTTTATGAAAAAAGTATTGCCAAACTGGGCGGAAGCGAGTAATATATATCGAGTGGTAAGGCGACATGCCTACCGGACCGCTGCCAAGCGTTCCACTTGATAAAACAAGTTTTAAAAAAGTGTTGACACTTAATTCGAAACTTGTTATTATATAAAAGTTGTTTCAAGCGAATAACTTGAAGACGTCTGTTGCGGATGTGGCGGAACTGGCAGACGCGCTGGATTTAGGTTCCAGTGCCTTCGGGCGTGCAGGTTCGATTCCTGTCATCCGTATTATCGGTTTACGATAGACATGCCGACTTAGCTCAGCTGGCAGAGCACTTCACTAGTAATGAAGGGGTCGCTGGTTCGAATCCAGTAGTCGGCATTTGATGCGAATATAGTTCAGTTGGTAGAACGCTACCTTGCCATGGTAGAGGTCGCGGGTTCGAATCCCGTTGTTCGCTTTGCCGGCTTGGCGGAATAGGCAGACGCACAGGACTTAAAATCCTGCGATGGAAACATCGTACCGGTTCGATCCCGGTAGCCGGCACTTATTTATGGACTTATATGCTAATTGGATAAACACCCCGGCTACGAACCGGGTATTGCAGGTTCGA
>ERZ894226.422-NODE-422-length-26303-cov-11.825320_pt1 | contig 26303 bp, 27 predicted proteins | sample MGYA00380294_ERZ894226 | MGnify/ENA primary metagenome ERZ894226 (study PRJEB32331, sample SAMN06328434) | human gut metagenome | biome: human gut microbiome; feature: stool | host: Homo sapiens | collected 2014-10-29 ... | reverse complement strand
AGTGGGTCAAATGGCGTTATATTAAGGGTTCAGCCTTTCGGAACACGTTTAAAAGGCCACCAATCGGCCGATTTCACATCGGTAGATTGGTGGCCTTACGCACCTTTAATTACCTTTAGATCGCTGTTTCAACCCGCCACCGACGCCAATAATCCAGAACAAGACGGCAAAAATACCATAACCGTATAGATATTGAGAGCCCGTTCCCGCAATCGTCAAGATACCTTGCAGGACTAACCAGATTGTTATTGACCAAATCGCCAAATTCGACCATTGCCAAAAACGTTGTAGCGCGAGTTGCCAGGTGACATCGATTTTCGTTAAAATCAGCGTCCCACGGATCAACGCGGGTATTAACGGTATCAACCACGCCCAATTCAGGCTCGCTGATTGCACACCATGACCAAAATGATTATACACAAGATGGAAGATAAAAATAAAAATTGAAACGCCTACCCATTTTAGGACCGTTTTATATCGTTGCATCTTTTGCTCCTTTAATTTGCGTAACCAAAATACAGCATATCTGACACCGCGCGTTCGGATGACTGACCAGAACCACCAACTGGATTATTAATCACCTTACCGTTCAAAACCATTGTTGATGAGCCACCACCATCCAAATTATAAGCGTAGGTCGCACCGTGATCGGCCATCACATTAGCTAACTGATAGAGCGACAGACCAGTTGATTCTGACGTACGACCATCTGAAACCACGACAATATAGTGATTCTTGCCCACCTGACCAATGGCCGTCCGTGGGTTTGACGCCTGCGATTGCCCGACTTCCTCAGATTCAGAAACCGTCACTTTACTATTTTCTACAAGGGTCGGTCCGAAACTCAAAACTTGCTGCGCACCATCCTTCAGTAATGTACTAGCGCTAGTATCAGTTTGATTAACTGACTTCATATTGCCATCGCTATCAATCACTAACGCATCCGTGTCCGCAGCAGCTGTATCACGGTACAGCGTACCGTTTCGAACGACATATCCTGTGTCGCGGAAGCCGTAATAATCACCATTAATGGCAAATATTGCCTGATGATCACTCGCCATCGATGACGTGGTTTCTGTATAATTTCGGCCATACGTATTATTAGCCAAGGCAGTCTGCAATAAACTCGGATCATCGACCGTAATATCTGCCACATAAACACTCGTGCCAGATACACGTTCTGTTGTGACCTTAATTTTCATATGACTATCTTCATACGACGTTGCAGTCGTCTTAACCGAGCTCGTTTCTTTTTTAACCGTCGTCTTGACCTGCTTTGTACTCGTTGCAATGGCCGTACCAGAGTGTTGCAGCATAAACGTATCTACCAACGTGAAACTCGTATAAAGCGTTAAGATGGTTGCGGTTATTAAATTTAATTTACGACTCATGAATTTGCTCCTGACGTTGCTTAAATACTAGTTGCTTTTGAATCAGGTAACTACCAATAAAGATAATGACATCGACCATGATTTTCACAGGAATTGGATGCGGAATAACCGTATCAACAAGTTGTAATAGCACAGCCGACAAAATCATCTGAACACTAAATAGGATGAGATATCGTCGACGATCACCCGCGACATTCTGACTTCGGAACACCCAGCGCTGATTCAAACTGAAGTTAACAACGCCAGAAACCAGACGCGCTAGTACAGAGGCTAGCAACAATGTTCCTGTTGACGCATTATGAAACACGGTCATTAACAACAATGCGAATAACAGTACGTCAACGCCGGCTGAAGTTAACGAAGACAAGCCAAATTTCAAGAAACGTCGATAGACTAAGAGCGAATCACGCACTGGATGAAAGTGCGTTCCTTCATTTTGCCCTTCGTAAATGGTCTGAATTGGAATCATCGTCAGCTTGATTTGCAACGACTTTAATTCAAGCAGCATGTTCATCTCATATTCAAAACGCTCTCCTTGCACATTAGCCATTGCAGGTAAAATCGCCATTGGTAGCCCGCGTAAACCCGTTTGTGTGTCCGGAATCGTCAGACCCGTTGCCAACTTCGTCATCTTACTCGTAATGGTATTCCCCCAATACGACTTTGCCGGCACTTGCCCTTTTTCAAAATTTCTAACGCCCAACACAAGACCTTGTTCGCCAGCCTCTAACACCTCCGCCATGTGAACGATATCGTCAATCGCATGTTGGCCATCTGAATCGGCCGTCACCATCCCGACACTGTTTGGAAAATGTTGTTGGACATAACCAATCGCTGTTTTCAAAGCGGCGCCCTTCCCCCGATTGGTCTCATGAGTTAAAACAACAGCGCCTAACTCTGCCACTTGACCAAATATGGTTTGGAAGTGAATGCCTGATCCATCATCAACCACCACAACCGGGCGACGTGACACTTCGCGAATTGCCATCATAACAGTAATAAAATTTTCAGTTGGTTCAAATGCCGGGATAACAATCACGGCATGGGTCCCTGTTTGTTCAATCTTCATAAGCAGTTCCTCGCTTTCTGTTCGTGGAACATCTTATGATTTGTAACCGAAGCGAAACTTCAACCAGCCACAAACAAATCTTAAACGCAAAAACGCTCGAATTATCCAACCGTTAATCGGAAAATTCGAGCGTTCGCAACACCTGATTTATTTTAATTTTTGGTTTTTCGGCATCGTCATACTAAAGACTGTCCCATGTGGTTGATTATCAAGCACTTCAATCGAACCACGGTGCCCCTGCACAACCCACTTGGCAATCGCTAGTCCAAGACCGTGCCCACCCGTTGAACGGGAACGCGCTTTATCAACACGGTAAAAACGATCAAACAGATGTTGCTTATCGGCATCCGGCACGCCTTTACCAGTATCAGAAACTTGCAATTTAATATTATTACCAGCCGCACTCGCACTAATCACAACGTTAGCACCTTCACCAGCATACTTTTGCGCATTATCAGTCAAAATCACCAATAATTGGCGCAGACGTTGGGCATCCCCGACCATCGGCAACGTTTCTGGTACATCAACCGACAATGTTTGGCCCTTTTCTTCAGCATTAAATTCATAAATATCACCGACTTCACGCGCAATGGCGGCCAAATCAACGTCGGCAAACGCAAACAATGGCACATCAGCGTCAGCTTGCGACAGCGTCAGCAAGTCACCGGTCAAATTATTCAAATGTCGGACCTCGGTTAACGCATTCGCGACGTTTTCCACTTGGTCCATCACCGTGTCATTTGGCCGTTCAAGCATCCGTTCCAAGTTATTCTGAATAACCGTCATTGGCGTTTTAAATTCGTGGGCGGCATCAGCCACGAACGTCCGTTGTTGTGACCACGAACGCATAATTGGTCGCATATTGGCCCGAGTTAACGCAATCGCCATCAATAACAACGCAATTTCAGACAGTGCGAAAATCCATACCAGTCGATTCTGGAACGCATCAACCATCTCGTGTTCGGTCGTCACATCAACAAATGCCATTTGATCACCATGCCGGTAGAAAAAGTACCAACTTCCCCGATATGACTTCAAATAAACCTTGCCTTCTTTCAATGCCAACGCATCTTGGAACGTTTGGACATAGTCAGTCACTTGGGCAGTTTGCAACGGCCGGTCAAACCCACTTTGCGGGGCAAATGCCTTTTCGACACGTTCCTGCGCATTGCCGTACATCACGACCCGGAACTGGCTAATAGTAAACGTCCCAATCAACGAGAACACCATCGTAAAACCGACGACCATCAAAATAGTCATCTTCACCTGTTGCGGTAGCGAAGCGCGGATTCTTTGCAACCACTTGGGTAGTTTTATTTTCGCGAAAAACGCCCTGATTTTTTCAAGCATCACGGCGATTTTCGACTGTTTTTCAGTTGGCACCATTAAGCTTCCGTCGCTGCATTTAGGGTGTAACCCACGTTACGCAACGTCTTAATGTTTACTTGGGCATCCGCGTTGCGCAAGTTCTTACGAAGGTTTGACATGTAAACTTCAACAACCGTCAATGACGTATCTGAGTCAAAGCCCCACAAACGATCAAAAATTTGATCCTTTGTCACAATCTGGCCAACGTGTTGCATAAGGTAAACCAGCAGACCAAATTCACGACCTTGCAGACTAATTTCTTCATTATTAACGAGAACCCGGTGTTGATCGATGAAAACTTGCACATTCCCAACTTCCAAAGCGCCATCTTGACCCAAAACACCCGCGTGACGCAATAACGTCTTCAAACGCGCCAATAATTCTTCCTTATAGAAAGGCTTAGTAATGTATTCGTCGGCGCCTAAGTTAAAGCCTTGCATCTTATCAGACAATTCGCCCTTTGCCGTCAACATCAAGATCGGCAACGTTGGATAAAGCTCCTTGGCTTTCTTCAAAATGGTGAAGCCGTCTTGACCTGGTAACATGACATCTAAGACCACAGCATCATAAACACCGGATTCAATCTCATACCAGCCTTCATCGCCATCATGCACTTGCGTCACTTCACCAAGATCTGAAATCGTTTCACGAACCGTATCGTTCAATGCATAATCGTCTTCAACTACCAATAATTTAATCGTATTTCCTGCCATCTCACTAACCTCGCTGCACCCAAAGATTTTTTCATTTCGTATTTAATGACTTAAATATAGTGACTGAACCTTAAAATCGGCATAGTGGCAACTTTGCCGAACCTTAAATATTTAAGGTTTCTCCTTCATTATAATCATTTCCATTCCGTAAGTCTTGGTAGAATGATTAATAGGAGGAACAACTATGTTATTTGATACCATTCACCACATTGCCATCAACGCATCAAACTACGATGCCACTAAAAACTTCTATGTTAATAAACTTGGCTTCCAAGTAATTCGCGAAAACGTGCGACCAGAGAAAAATGATATCAAGTTGGATTTGCGCCTTGGCACACAGGAACTCGAGATTTTTATCAGTGATAAATTTCCAACGCGACCATCGTTCCCTGAAGCGCGCGGTCTACGCCACTTGGCTTTTAAAGTTGCCAGCGTCCCTGACACGGTCGCCTATTTGGCTACACAAGGCATCCAAAGTGAGCCCATTCGTACCGATGATTACACTGGTGAGAAAATGACCTTCTTTTTTGATCCTGATGGGTTACCGCTTGAAATTCATGAATAGGTTTTGAAACCAAAGGAAAAAGGCACCAGGTTCGCCACCTGGTGCCTTTCCGACCATACTTCTTAAATTGCAATCCGCATGGCCGTCCGGTAGTTGCCTACCGGGCTAAATACAATTACGTATCGCCCTTGTTTCCTATACAAGGGCGATACGAATCGTTTGATTGCTATAATCTGACAAAACGTATCACCCCCTTTCCTAGATTGACTATAATTATAGACCCTAATTTTGGAAATTCAAGTATGAAAGTCATTCTTTTTTCTGCTGAATAACACCCACGGCGGCTACTGTTGTTAACAGACCCAGCCCGGCCCAAGTTAGCCATGGCGTCGCCGCAAAATCCGTTGCTGGTAACGCTGGTGTAGGCGCCTGCGTAACCATTTCCGGCAGAGTTGCTACAGGCCTTGGCGCTGGGTTTAGTTTCTGATTAACTAAGTTATTCGGGCGACGCGCATTCTGGGCCACTAACTTCGCTGGCCGTGCCGTTACTTCATGCGGTGCCGACTGGGCCGGTTGCAATACTGGTTGAGATGGCGTCACTAATCGACGTGTCAGCACATCTTGTTTTGGCGGTGTTACACGAACGGACGGCAGTGTCACTCGTCGACGTGGCACTTGCCGTGTCTGTTCAACTGGCACACTAACTGGTGTGGGCGTTTCAACTGGGCCAATTATTTTAGGCTGTTTATCCTCATTGTCAATTTCAACTGCAGGTGTCATCGCGACATCATCATCAAGCGGAATGCCATGTTCTGTGCGATCACCGTCGCCATCGTCATCCCCCGCAATTATTTCAGCAGGTGTTTCTTCGACGTATGAATCGTACACATACACAACCGCGATGGTTTCATTGGCTTTACCGTAATGTCCGTGGGCATTATCTGTCACCCGAACCATGCGATAAGCCGGCAAGGTTTTAGCTGTCGTCGCGTAGGCCGTTCCTGGATTAGCAATGGTTGTTTCGGTCGGCGCGACTTCATGGCCAAATTCATCAACGTGAAACACCTTCAAACGGGCTTGACCATTAATATCAACCACATCCGGCGTGGTTTGGGCATACAACGGCGCGGCGACCGCCAACAAGTCACCGTTACCATCATACGTTTTCAGGACGCTAACGGCCGCATTAACTGCTGTGTTATCAGCAAACCGGAGATAGAACTGGTGCCCATGTGACCCTGTCCCCTCTGACGGGTGGTCACCACCAGCCCGGCCAATATTCGCGTCAAGCTGTTTTAGGTCGGCTAATGTCAACGCCCCCGTTGCCTGATGTTGCTGCAAAAATGTCGAGAATGAACCATCATGAAAATTATCAATGCCCCACTCAGTGTATGGATTCCCCATATTATAGGCCAAAGTATACGAGCCATCATCGTTCAGTCGCGTCGTGTACGCGCCGCGACCATTTCGTGCCAACTCACGCGCAATCGTTTCGTCTGACGCAGCCCCATCAATGGTCACGAACGTTTGCGCGTAAGTCGGTTCGGTATTCATTTGACGGGTGGTCGCTGAAATGACTGTCGCTTGGTAGTCACCATTTTTATTTTTATCGACCACATAGTACGTCGAGTAGCCGGACGACGAATTCACTGATAACACCGTACCCGCTTCAATTTTCACCTGTTGAATTTGCACTAAATCACTTGTCGCAAACTGGCCATTTTCGCGAATTTGGGCCGTCTTAGTCGCATCCCCACGTAACAAGGCATTCATATACCCATCATCTTGGTAATAACTACCAACCCCCATCTGGTCACTTTTGGTAAAAATATGTTGCGTTGCGACGCCCGGCGCATCAGTCTGAAAACGTGATGCGAATGCAAAATGGCCCACAACTTCAGTCTGGCCGAACACGATGCGAGCGGACCCGGTTTTCGCTGCCCAAATTGGCGCTTCCGGCAGTGGCGCCGCGGTCGATCCGGTAATCGTTAAATGTGAATCCACCCGTCCAATCGGGGTTGCTTGTAGTGTCAGCCGTAACGCTTGTCCCACAACTTCATATGCCCCGATCATCTGTTTATCATGTTGTAACACACCATTCGCGCGCACCAAATCATATCGCTGGCGATTAACCGCGTTATCCGAAATCATCTCACCATACAACGGGATCGTAATCGTGTCACCGGCCTGGTATTGGCCGTTGGTATTATCAATGGTTAGCCCCACTGCAAATCCATTCACAATTCGCGCATCAGCCACTTGCACAAAACTTGTACCAGCTGGCAAAACCGTCCCGGCGGCATTAACGGCGCCACTAACCGTGGTCGTCACAGTTTGTGCTACTAAATTATCGGTAGACCAATCCCAATTTTTAGGGTCGCGAGTTGCCACATTAGGTGCCACCATCATGGTGACCTTGTCTTGTTCTGCCGCTCGAACTACCGGCATTATCCCCAACACCGTCATCGTCACACCCAATAGTACCATTGGCCCTTTAAGCCCTAATTTGGGCATTTGTCCCACTGGCCATTCATTCATCAACGCCATTCGCACTCCCATACCCCCTGTTTGTCGGACGAAAATCAACTTCGATCATTATACGTAAGTCCATTACGAACAGTCTAGCGAACAAAAAAGAAGCGACATAGACCAATTCGCTATATCGCTTCTGCTTTTGTTATTTAATTTCTTGTGCGGTCGTCAGTTGATCCCGCAATTTGTGGCGTTGAATCTTGCCACTAGCCGTTCGGGGGAAAGTTTCCGTCTCAAAGAATCGTACCGGCACTTTATAGTGGGCCAATCGGTCACGACCAAAGTTACGTAACGCCTCAAAATCCATCGTTTGTTCGCCTTTAAACATCACAAAAGCGACCGGGACAGCACCCCAACGATCATCTGGAATACCAACGACTGACAGTTGGGCAATCGCATCCGCTTCACCATAGACCGATTCGATTTCATCAGGGAACACATTTTCACCACCTGACGAAATCATATCGCCTTCACGCCCTTCAACGTACAAAAAGCCTTCATCATCCAACCAACCCATGTCACCGGTATCGAACCAGCCATCGACAAACGCCTCGGCATACTTATCTGGGCGATTAAGATAACCCACCGCTAAGGTTGGCGACTTGATTTGAATGCGACCGACTTTGTCAGCATCATTAATTTTTTGGACTCGCACTTCAACCGGGAATAAAGGCTTCCCCGCCGATCCCAACTTGCGCGTTGCACTGCTTGCATCCAGTGCAATCACTTGCGACGCTGTTTCAGTCATCCCATATGATTGCACAATCTCAATGCCGGCAGCCGTCGCTTTTTCCAAAGTCGTTAAATCAGTTGGTCCGCCACCAAGCAACATGGTCCGGAAACGTTCATGGTAGACAGCTCCTGCCGGTAGCTGAGCCAATAACTGTTTCAACATGACTGGGACCACTGAGATGGTTGTCACTTGACCTGTTAATAATTCCTGGTTAATCCGTTCGACATCAAAACGTTCATATAGCACAACACCCATTCCATAAATCAATGAGCGCATCATAATTGACAGTCCACTAATATGGAAGATTGGAACCGCCGCAAGCCAGACATCATTTGGCGTCAGCCCCAAATTGAGCGCTGAACCAACTGCTGAATAGAAGTGATTCCCAAACGTTTGCATGACACCCTTGGGATTACCGGTGGTACCCGAGGTATACATAATTGACGTCACTTTATCTAATTCAAACGTCGCAACTGGCGTGATTGGTTCCGCTTCAGTTGCTAAAATCGCTGAAAAGTTAAGCTGGTTAACATTCGCCAACTCGCCAACAAAGGCATCATCTTGTAAAACCGTTGTGATTGCAGCATCCGCTAGTTGAAAGGCCATTTCGCGGGGTGACAAACGGCGATTCAACAGCACAACTGTCTTATCAAGTTGTTGAATCGCTAAAATCATGAGGTAACCCGTTAAATTATTGGGCGTAATTAAGGCAATGCGCTCATTATCATCCACATGTTTCGCGATTTGTCCTGCAATCTGCAACACCCGCTTGCGCATTTCAGCAAAGGTGAGCGTTGCATCACCAAACCGAATCGCCATCCGGGCGGGCGTTAAATTCGCGCGCTTGGTTAGCCAATTTTCCATTGTGCTTCCTTTCAATAGAAAGCCCCACATCACAAAATCATTGATGCGGGGCGTCTGTTCTTTTGTCTTTAAAAATGCCGCTTATGGGAACTTAGGGAACTGCGTAAAGTCTGGCTCACGCTTCTCAAGGAAGGCATTCTTACCTTCCTTACCTTCGTCCGTCGTGTAGTACAACATCGTGGCATCACCCGCGAATTGTTGCAAACCAGCCAAACCGTCCGTGTCAGCGTTCATTGCTGCCTTAATGAAACGGATAGCAGTTGGTGACTTCTTCAAAATTTCGTTTGCCCATTCCATCGTGGCATCTTCAACTTCAGCCAAAGGCACAACGCGGTTAATCCAGTTCATGCTGTACGCTTCATCAGCCGTGTAGAACTTCGTCAAGAACCATACTTCCTTCGCGCGCTTGTGACCGATAACACGGGCCAAGTAACCTGAACCGTAACCTGCGTCAAATGAACCAACCTTTGGTCCAGTTTGACCAAACATGGCGTTGTCAGCCGCAATCGTTAGGTCGGCAACCAATTGCAAGATGTTTCCACCACCAACGGCCCAACCCTTGACCATCGCAATGACTGGCTTTGGAATAATACGAATCAAGTGTTGCAAGTCCAGCACATTCAAACGGGCAATGTGGTCTGGTCCCACGTAACCACCGTTACCACGTACTGATTGATCACCACCAGATGAAAATGCCTTATCACCGGCTCCCGTCAAAATGATAACGCCAATTGAGGCATCATCACGCGCCATTGAAAATGCATCGATCATCTCTTGCACCATTACCGGTGTAAAGGCGTTGTGACGGGCTGGATTGTTCATCGTAACCTTCGCCACCGCATCCGAACGCTCAAACAAAATTTCTGAGTATTCTTTGATGGTTGTCCATTCTACAGTCATTTATATATCTCACTTTCTGAATTTCGAGTTTCAATTCCCTTGGTCTCAAAATATGCTTCTTAAATTATAGCTTTTTTCTACCCATTTTTCCAAAAACTCGTTAAACTTATATTTACCACTTTAACCATTTGTGTGACTTTTTGTTCGTGTTCGCTTTATTTTGGTGTACATACAAAATACATACATTTAAATTGAAAGGTTGATTATCACAATGAATGCAATTGAATATTTAAACATTTCTACTGAAAAACTAACCGCGGAAGAAGTCATTTTGACCATGCCAATCCGTGATGAAGTTAAGCAACCATACGGCATTGTTCATGGCGGTATCAATGCGTTGCTTGCCGAAACAGCCGGTAGCTTCGGCGCCAACTACGGCCTTGATAACACCAAGCAAGTACCTGTTGGTTTGGACATTCACACGCACCACATCGCACAAGCGACAGAAGGCACATTGCGCGCCATCGCCAAGCCAATTCACGCTGGTCGTCAAATCCAAACTTGGCAAATCGATACATTCGTTGTCGAAACTGGTAAGCACACTTCCTCATCAACTTTAACGGCTATGATTATTCCCGTTCGGCGCTAGGTGATTTGCTAATCGCGACGTATAATAGTCAACAAACAGAAACGTCATTTTTCAGTTCAACTAGAGGAGATTGCCATGAAGGCTTTGTTGATTATTGATTACACAAATGATTTCGTCGCACCAGAGGGACCATTAACTGCCGGGGAGACAGCTCAAGCACTCGCACCACGATTGGTCGAACTTGCTGATGAATTTTTAGCTAACGGTGATGCCGTCATTTTGCCAACTGATTTACACGTGCCAAATGACCCCTATCACCCTGAGACAAAATTGTATCCAGCTCACAACGTCGCCAACACACCAGGCCGCGACTATTATGGCGTCCTGGCTGATTGGGTTGCTGCGCACAAGGACGATGCTAACGTGTGGATTTATCCTAAGAATCGTTACAGCAGTTTCGCTAATTCTGATTTGGATAATTATTTGCGATCACGTGATATTAAGGATATTCATTTGACCGGGGTCGACACCGATATTTGCATTTTGCACACAGCGGTCGACGCCTACAACTTGAACTACGACATTACCGTCCATGCCGATGGCGTCGCAAGTTTTACCCAAGAAGGTCACCGTTGGGCACTTTGGCACTTCAAGAACGTGCTCGGTGCAACCGTGACACCGGATATTAATTACAATCTAGACTAGAACAAAAATTAGAAAAGCCACTTTGGACAAATTTTCCAAAGTGGCTTTTTCTCATTATTATTTAATCCCAAAATGCGCTGCAGCTGCTCCAAAATTAAAACGTTGGTAGGCAACCGTCTTGAAACCAGTCTCACGCATCAAGTCAGCCAAAGCTGTAAATGACATGAATTCTTCTGTCGTCTTTTCCAAGTAGTCATATGAATCCTTATCATGAGCAAACACCTTACCCATCATCGGCATCACACCCTTGAAGTACATCTTCCAGAATGGCTTGATAACCGGATTGTCAGGTTGTGATGTTTCCAAGACAACCAACTGACCACCAGGCTTCAATACACGATACAATTCTTGCATCCCCTTTTCAGCATCTGGCAAGTTACGCAAACCAAATCCAATCGTTACCAAATCGAAGGTGTCATCTTCATATGGTAGTTCCATGGCATTCCCTTGCGTTAGGGTTACCCAAAAACTCACGCCGGCTTCGCGAACTTTTTCGCGGGCGACAGCCAACATTTCTGAACTCAAATCAAACCCAGTCACATGGCCCTTATCACCTAATTCTTTAGCCAACGCAATCGTCCAGTCACCCGTTCCAGCAGCAACATCTAAAATTTGGCCATTCTTTGGAATATCGATTGACGCCATCGTCTTGGCACGCCAACTGCGGTGTGTCCCCAAACTGATAATATCGTTCATCTTGTCATAGTCTTTTGCCAAACCATCAAAGATGCCTTGGACACGTTGTGGCGCTTTGTTCATGTCATATCCCTCAATCATTTTTAGTGTACTTACATTATACAACGATTACCCAGGCGACGCATTGCGACATCTCAAATCCATTGTCACGTTATTTGTATATAGCAATAAGCGTTAATTAGGCAATCGAAACAAACACCCCAGTATCATTTGTATCACCTGATAGGCGCCAACGCTTTAACATCAATACATCACAGTCATAATCAATGACGATTGGTCTTAATTTGGCTACATCCGCTTCTTTTTGTTGCGCCAGTACGTCGCATCGTACCCAACCGCGTAAGCGTAATCGTGGCATCCACTCTAATGGCGGCAACATCATCATCGGTTTAATTTGACCATGGAGATAATCTTGTAGTTGCTTCACTTCTTCTTGCACCTGCGGTTTACGCGTCTGTGACACATGCGGAATCACCAACACCGTCGCACCTAAATCAAAAATGTGCGCTTCACTCCCCTCCCCCACTGCACGATGCCAAACTGCATCAATTTTGCCTAAATGTATGATGCCAACACCTCTTTCAACATCACGCAATCGCGTCGTCGCTGACCAAGACCATACTGGCCGCTCCCCAAATTCACGAAACGCCGCCTCTAAACTCACTAGCGGATTGTCTGCGCGCAATTGCGATACGCCATCACGCGGTAAAATGCCGTCGCCAATTTGCTGTGGCAAGCCGGCCGACACATGCTGACTAGCATCCGGAATCACAACCATTGTCACACCTTGCGACAACATCCCTGCCACCATTCGTCCCCAATTCACACTGCCCGCGGCCAAACAATCCATTTCCAACACTACTAAACGCATATTTTCATCCCCCAAAAAGTCGCTAATATAGCTCAGTCTAGCGGACTACAAGCCCCGGAACAAGGGCATTTCTGCACAACTATCATGCAAAAAATGTACCATCACCGTTAACAATAAACGGGTTAAACAAAAACGTGATTAGCCAGTAGCACCGGTCTAATCACGTTTCGTATTTTATACTTTGATGATTAATCTGCATAACAGTCAGCATAATCAACAAAAATTTAATTTCATAAATCGCCCAAACGACCCCACTTAGGTCGCGCGTCCGCTTCCGCCTCTGCTTCAGATTCAGCCGCCACTTTGTCGGCATAATACATATCCGCTAAATAATCATGCGCAGCTGGTTGCTGCATTTTCACCTGCTTATCAGTTGGTGTGGCGACCGCCGGTTCTGATTCAACCACCTCAGGCATCTCAAATTGGCCATCACCTGTCGCAAGCACTTGTCCCAATAAATCATGCAACTTTTCAACTTCTTCGCGGGTTAGCGTTAGCCCCTTACCCATTTTGGCATGATCCGGTGACCACGTTCGCAAATCATACTTCGGTTTGTTGGCACCCCATTGCACGACATTTAATTGCATCTCCCAGCCAGACTTACTCGTTGAGAGCGTCCCCAATTCTTCTAAAATTTCATACTTCAAATCAGCCATTTCAACCTCATTTCTGCTTGTAACGCCTGTAACAGGCAAATTTTGTCTCACTAATTGTATTATACAAAATCTAAGTCGTGCGCGATTGGTGTTTGCATAAGCGTTCGAACTGTCTCAAGCTGTCGCGTCTGACCTAGCACCCACATTAGTTTTGCCACGATTGCTTCGGTGTTCATATCACCAGCCGTAATACCACCAGCATCCGCAACCCGCTTGCCCACTTCATAGAGATAAATATCTTGTCCCTCTTCTAAAATCTGGGTCGTAATAATAACTGGGATACCGGCTGCCGTCAATTTTTCAACACCCGGAATAAGATTGCGACGCTCGAATGGCAGACCGCCATTGCCAAAGCTTTCAATAATGACACCATGCATATTAGCGGCCAAATAATCAAAAATATCGACCGTTAGACCCGGAAACGCCTTAAGTACAAACACCTTGGTATCCAGATTAATGCTAGGTGTCAGTACCGGCGTTTCAGGTTCAGGTTGGTACAACGGCACCATGTTACCTTCTGATACGCTAGCAATGTACGGATAATTAATACTTTCGAACGCATCATAACTCTTTGATTTGGTCTTCACTGCCCGTGTCCCCGCCATAACAAGGCCATTAAAGACTAAATAAACACCTTGCAGGTCCGTTTGGCTAGCAAACGTTAATGAATCGTGCAGATTACGCACCGCGTCGGTTTCGGCCATACCAAGTGGCACTTGCGATCCCGTCAAAACAACCGGCTTATCAAAGCCATACAGCAAATATGACAGAGCAGCAGCCGAGTAGCCCATGGTATCCGTACCATGCGTCACGATGAAGGCGTCGTACGCCTGGTGATGCGCTTGAATTCGTTCCGCAATTTCAACCCAGTCTTCCGGTTGCATATTAGTCGAATCCTTACTCATCACGTTTTCAACGGACAAATTCACCCCTGGTCGACGTTCAAAATAACTGACTAACACTTCCGCCGCCAACCCAGGCGCCAACCCGTTCTCCGTCTTTGTTGAGGCAATCGTGCCTCCCGTTGTCAGTACTAGCACTTCTTTCACGCTACTACCCTCCCCTACACTTCTTTCTAGATATCCTTACATTATCGCACAGACCGCATTGTCTATTGCGATTAATTTCAGCATATCCGCAAATAAAAACGGGTTTAACAACCAACGTTGCTAAACCCGTTTAATTCTTAATATTAATCTTTGGTACTATGCTTTGCGCCATAGGCCACGTATACCAACGCACCTACAACGACCCAAACAAGGGTCAAAATCAAGGCATCCTTGTTCAAAGAAACGAACAAACCGATTGAAGCCAATGCTGAAATAATTGGCAACACTGGGTACCATGGCATCTTGTAACCTGAGTGGTCAATATCTTGACGCTTACGCAACTTCAAAACACCCACTGAGGCGACGATAAAGGCGATCAACGTTCCGGCAGAAACCAAGTTTGCCAACATCCCAACTGGGAATACGGCGCCCAACACGACGGCCAAAATTGTCAAAACCAATGTACCATTCTTTGGCAACCCATTCTTATCCAACTTGGCAAAAGCCTTTGGCATCAAACCGTCACGTCCAAATGAGTAAACCAAACGTGACCCACCAATCATCAAGGCAATCAAACCAGAGAACATACCAACCAACGCCACAACTGACAACAAGTTCGCTGTAAACAAGTGACCTGATTGACGCAATGCCCAAGCGGCCGGCTCAGCATTACCAGCAAACTTCGTGTAGTGGAACATACCCGTCAAAACGGCTGCAACACCAACGAACAAAACCGTTGCAATCAACAACGTGCCAACGATTGCACGCGGCATTGTCTTTTGCGCGTTCTTAACTTCGGCTGAGTTGGCAGCAATTGTGTCGAAACCGATGTATGCGAAGAAGACTTGCGCAGCTCCCATCATGACACCGTGCATACCACCGAAGTTTGTTCCGGGCACGTGCTTCGGTACAAATGGTACCCAGTTTTGCAACTGGACAGCAGTAGCACCCACTACGATGAACAAAACGATAACCGCAATCTTACCAATAACCAACCAGTTTTCAACCTTGGCGGCACCCTTCACACCACGTGAAACCAGGTGACCAACAACCAACAACGCCAAGGCACCAAACAAGTCGAACCACGTTCCGTTACCTAGCGAGAACGATGTCGTCAACGCCTTTGGTAACGCAATACCAAAACTTGATAGGAAACCTTGGAAATATGATGACCACGATGCTGAAATCAACGCCAAGGCAATCAAGTACTCTGCTAGGACCGCCCAACCGGCTAGCCAACCGACAAATTCACCATAAATGACGTTAGCCCATGAATAAATTGACCCCGCATATGGCATCGCTGATGCAAATTCTGAATAAGCCAAGGCTGATAAACCGGCAATAATTGCTGCAATAATAAATGAAATAACAACCGCTGGTCCTGCGTAATCAGCCGCCACGATACCTGGCATCGTAAAGATACCAGCACCCACAACCGTTCCGACTCCCATTGCGATCATTTCACGCAATCCGAGCACAGGCTTCAGATGGCCGTCCTTATCCGCGTAATTTCGCGGATCTTCTCTGCGCGCCATGCGCGCGAACAAACCCTTTTGTTCCATAAACGTTTCCTCGTTTCAACTACTCATCTAGCTACTAGATTTACTCATTCAATCATTAGAAAATAATGTGATAATTCTACATTCAAAACCAGTTACTGTCAACTGAATTTACCACCACAAATGCCCAGTTTTCGGAACTTAACGCATTATTATTAAATACTTTTCATAAATGATTATCGACTATGCAAAATATAATGAATGCCTTTTTAGCTTGCGTACCTTTAGTAATAATGATAAACTTCTAATCATTAAGTACTAACAAGAAAGAAATGGAGGTCATCATTATGATTAAGCAATACCGTCACAACAGCATTACTGTCATCACGACGACCACCACCTCAACCACCATTTTGGCTGGTTGGGCTCTTTAAAGTACTGTTAAATAAAGATTGTTAACAGGCCGTCCAATCAGTTCTACACCCCATTGCGGTGCATGGCTAGTTGGACGGTCTTTTTGTATGCTTAGGAGAAAAAGAATATGGCAAAGAACAAAGATAAATTACCTGACGGCCAGTTACAACGGTCGCTAACGTCAAATCAAATGCAGATGATTGCCTTGGGTGGTACCATCGGGGTTGGCCTATTTATGGGTTCAACTTCAACAATTAAATGGACCGGTCCTTCCGTCCTATTAGCCTACGCTTTCGTCGGCTTGCTCCTGTACTTAGTGATGCGAGCCTTGGGTGAAATGATTTTCATCAACCCCACAACCGGATCATTTGCTGATTATGCAACCAATTACATTCACCCGCTTGCTGGGTATCTTACAAAATGGAGTAACGTTTTCCAATATATTGTCGTTGGTATCAGTGAAGTTATCGCGGTTAGCCAATATCTCAATTACTGGTGGCCAAACCTACCTGGTTGGATTTCCGGCGTGGTCGTTATTGCCACTTTGACGCTAGCGAACCTTGCTTCAGCCAAGGCATACGGCACGATGGAATTCTACTTTGCCATGATTAAGGTTGTCACGATCATTTTGATGATTGTATTGGGTGTGATGGTCATCTTCTTAGGATTGGGTAATCACTGGCACGCACTTGGCCTATCAAACTTGTGGTCACATGGTGGCTTCTTCACCGGTGGTGTGAAGGGATTCATCTTCTCACTATCAATTATCGTTGGGTCATACCAAGGAATCGAAGTGTTGGGTATCACAGCTGGTGAAGCTGCCAACCCACGTCACGCTATCGTCTCATCAGTTAAGTCAGTTGTTTGGCGTATTTTGATTTTCTACATCGGGGCCATTTTCGTTATCGTAACGATTTACCCTTGGAACCAACTGGCAGCCGTTGGCTCGCCATTCGTTGAAACGTTCTCAAAGGTTGGAATTGCTGGTGCCGCTGGAATCATTAATTTCGTGGTCTTGACGGCTGCCATGTCAGGCGCCAACTCAGGCATTTACAGTTCAAGTCGTATGCTATTCAAGTTGTCACGCGACAAGGAGACGTCTGGTGTTTTCCAAAAGTTATCTTCACACCACGTCCCATACGTTTCAATTTTGGCCATTTCAGGTGGTATCTTACTTGGTTTGATTTTGAACACGGTATTATCACTTTATAGTAAGTCAACGGCAAACATCTTTGTCCTGGTTTATAGTTCAAGTGTGTTACCTGGTATGGTGCCTTGGTTCGTTATTCTTTGGTCAGAACTTAGCTTCCGCCGTTCAAACAAGGAATTACTTAAGGATCACCCTTTCAAAATGCCACTCTACCCATTGACGAACTACTTCGCAATCTTCGCTTTGGTCTTGATTGTCATCTTTATGTTCATCAATCCTGAAACACGCATCTCAGTTTCAATTGGAGCCGGCTTCCTCGTGTTGCTATCACTATTCTTCTTCGCAACGAACAAGCACAAGCAATAAATCAAAAGCGTCCTCGCAGCAGATGCGGGGACGCTTTTTTGATTTATTGCTTATTTTTATAGTATAGATAAACCGGAATACCAACAGCCACAAACACAAACGAAATGAGGACCATTGTAAAACTAGAAATCAACGTATTAATCAAGATGAACAACGCACCTAAGATAGCCACCAAAGGCACAAACGGGAATAACGGTACGCTAAACACTTCCGGATCACGTGCCAAACCGGCCCGTTTGTTACGAATACGTAAGATGAAAATACCAAAGAATGTTGCCGTATAGAACAACCAGATGACGAACACAGCCATATCTGATAGCCAATCTGCCTTTGACGTAAACATCAACGCACCGGCTAAAACAGCTGTGGTCCACAAAGCGCCAACCGGGGCCTGCGCTTTATTCAAACGGGCTAAGAACTTGGGCAACATGCCATCTTCAGCCATCGCATACACCATACGTGGGAAAGCTAACATCTTACCATTCAAAGTTCCCGCCATTGAAATCAAAATACCAATCGATAGCAGACGACCGCCTAGCTCACCGAAGGCCGACTTTGCTACTTCATAAGTCACATTATTGCCAAGTTTAACAATTTGATCGGCAGGCATCGCACGGTACACACCATATGAAACACCAACATAGGCCAACATAACAATCAAAATACCCCCAATAATTGAACGGGGAATATTACGCCGTGGGTTCTTTAATTCACCCCCCAAATTGGTCAGCGTTGCCCACCCATCGTAAGCAAACAACGTTGCCAAAACGGCCATACCAAAGTTTCCCGTTGCCGTTGATGATAGCTGGGTAACCGTCTGACCCAGCGCGTCAGCCTTACCGAAAAACAAACCAAATACCATCAAGACTGCAATTGGAATCAACTTAATACTGGTCGTAGCGACTTGGAACATCGAAGCAATTCGATTATCTAGCGAATTCATCAATGTGATAAGCACTAATGTTCCCAATCCAACCCAAATCACCGCACTATCTGGTAGGCCAAAAAAATTAGCAAACAGATACGCGAAGTATGCAGCAATAGAAGCCACAATTGCCGGCGCATAAACTACAACTTGCGTCCAGCCGGTCAAAAAGCCCCAAAACTTACCGTACAACTTATCCATATAAATATAGATACCACCGGTCTGGGGAATGTGCGCGCCAATTTCTGAAATCGTTAACCCGGCTGCCAAAGTGATTACCCCACCAGCAACCCAAGCGAGTAACCCAAGTGTTGTGCTACCAGCCGTTTCCAACACTTGTCCCTGCTTGAAAAAAATTCCCGATCCGATAACGGTTCCGATTACAATCGAGATACCCGTCCAAACACCCATCGTCCGTTTCAAATGATGCTCTTGCCCTGCCATATCCTATACCCTCTACTTTCAAAATAACCCAATATCACACAAAAACACGCAATCGTCTCGACGAAAATTTCGTCAGTTAACGATTGCGTGTTCGATTAAGCGCTTAATAATTTTTGTACGCTAAAATCCTCAACCGTTAAACTGGACGGTTGAGTCAGAGGACGTCGTCATGATGATAGCTGTGCTAATTCGATTATTCATAAGTCTGCCCTCCTTTTGGCGTTTTTGTATGATTAGAACTTTATCATCATCTCATCGTTTGTGCAATAGGTTTTCTCATTCTATTTTTAATATCTTCAATGCATCCCCAGACTGATTTAGAATTCGAATCTCTAATCCTGGCTGCGTTACCCCACCAGCCCGCATGGCCCCCAGCACCTTATCCGTTAACTTCTGTACCTGCGCTTGTTCATGCTTCAAGCCAAAATTAATGAGTTCTGTTGACACATTAGTTGTCCGGATGGTGTATATAATACGATTCTGATCATCGGTTGCATTGGCCGACGTAACCATCCCCTGCGACAGTTTTAATACGCGACGTTGGTAGGTATTTAATTGTGACGCAACCGCATGCGCGGATCCTGGTTGCAAGTTAACCCGCAAATCTACTTGTGATGCCACCGGTAATTTAGGTTGCGTCTGCGACCAAACCACCAACCCAATCAGGATACTTAAAAAGAGGAGACCACTGATTATCCACGCTAATTTTTTCATAACATGCCTCATGCCTGTAATAAAAAACTCACTAATTCATCTACTGTCTCAAACGATGGCATATCAGACGGAATAATCCCCATTGCCTTCGCTTCAGCTTCGACAAAGCTTTTCCGCTGGACGACATCATTTATATGCGGCACATCCTCACTTCCGTCCTTTGAATCATATGGTATCAAAAACAAGTCCTGATTAATATCATCCGCATCTTCACCTAAATGATTCAATTTGTACTGCGCATCCGCATGTAACAACATTTGCGCTGGTGTTCCTGTGATTGTTTCAATCCGACTTGCTATCTTTGGGGAAATAAATGCTTTAAAATGCAAAACATTTGATAAATACTTTTGCGATACGCCAATTCGCGCTGCAAAATCTTGTTGTGTTGCATTAAAATATGACATCAGCTCCGCAATCATCGTTGCAGCACCAAATTCGCCTTGTACTTTTATCGTTAAATCATTATCCATTCCATCATCCTCGCTATTAATGATAATCAATCACTTCAATAACCGCGACACTTCGAACCGCATCAAGCTGTGTGGAACTATTTCCCGATTCATCATAACCTCGAATAATGAGCCGCCAATTTCCTGTTAAATTAACCGCAAAGAGGCCGGCATACTTCCCTTTCAATTCATGTAGGCCCGCCGGCGGATACTGAGATAGTTGATACAAATTTTCCGCTTGTTCCATTTCCCAAATTCGTGTTCTGATTTTCGTTGCAATAACCGTTCCGAACCTAACCAACAATTTTCGTTCATCCATTAAAATTTTCGTTAACTTCGTTGTATTACCCGATACTTTCAAAATATCCTCTTTCTTCATTATACCAAAACGGTATAATAACGTCAGTCCATTGTCGTAACATTAATAAAGATAACGAATTAGCTAATTTGTCCATTTTCAGCAAATCAAAAAGCCTTAACTACCACAATTCTGACAGTTAAGGCTTTTACCATTAATTCAATTTAACCAGCAAGCGTTACTAGAATACCGCCCAACATAACGAAGAGGGCCCCGATGGCAATACCAATGATTTGCGTCTTTGTTTTACGTTCCTTCAAGATCAAAATCGCACCCAACGTTGAAACGATAATGCCCATCTGTGACAACGTTGAGGCCTTCGCTTGACCAACTGCAGGGTTCAAGACAGCAAGACGAATCATCACCTCACCAGTTCCCCACATAATACCAGCCAAACCATTCTTTGCCGTTTCCTTCGTCAATAATGGCAACTTGAAGTTTCCACCATTGAAGATGAAAATACCAAAAACCAAAGCCCCGATTGTTTGACCGATGGCGATGGGCAACGACAAGGCCATCGTGTTGTGCAACGTACCTGTATCAACGTGGACCAAGTGTAACAAAGCAACTGTCTTTGGAATCATGAAATAAATCATGTAAGCAAAGACTGAAATGATCGTTAACCGTACCCCATCCTTATTCAAGTGTGATGGCTTACCTGAAATCAAGAAAACACCAATAATAACGGAAACAATGGCTAACAAGCCAATTGTCCACTGGTGGGCACCTTGCCACTCACCAAAGACTGCTGCACCAACCAACGCGTTCACCGCAATTTGGCCAGCTGTATTCAAACCAGACGCCTGTGAAACACCCATCTTCTTAAAGGCTGCTAATTGGAAGCTCGTTCCGGCAGCCCAAGCGATTCCTGATAAGACGTACGTCAAACCAGCCATACTGAAGACAACGGGCCAAGTTGGTCCCTCAAACAAGGCGTACACGCCAACTACGATTGAGAAGACCAGCGAACCAAGCGCGCCACCCAAAATTTGGTTTGCGACACGACCACCAGCCCATCCATTTACAATTCCCATTGCTCCCCACAATACGGCGGGAATCAAAGCATACATAATTGACATGTACCATTTCTCTCTTTCAACTCTTTTTTATCAACGTTAATTACTATAGCACCGGGTTTTATGCCGTTAAATTAAAAAGGGAATAAAATAGACCAATCCAAGAATTGGCGTATACCATTTCTCGAATTGGTCTAGTTATGACACTTAATTAATTGCCGCTTCACCAGCATTTTTAGGCAGCAACATCACTTCAATCATTGGTACAATGGCAAAAATACCCAGCACGACAAAGCCCCATGCATAGGCGCCTTGCAGTGTCATACCATGACGGAAGATGTGGATAATCACCGTAATCAATGAAATACCCAAACCTTGGCCAAGACTCTGCGTCACAGCCGTTAAGGTATTAGCCCCATTTCGGTGAATTGGGGCAACATCCGTGAATTGTAGCCCATTATATGACGTAAAGGCCAACGACCGCCCCACACCCGAAACGAGTGCCAGGAACATAATCGCAATTGCCGTCGTATGCGGCCGAACCAGCGCCAATCCAAATGAACTCAATATCAACATCAAAAATGACGCAATTAATGCCCCACGGAAGCCAAGGCGACGAATAATTGGATTCGTAAACGGCTTAATGCCGATGTTACCAATGAAAATAAAGATGACATACCATCCTGCGCGGGCCGCTGACCAACCAAAGACCGTTTGCAACAGCACCGTTAAGACGTATGGCAAGCTGGCAATGGTAACTTGGAATAGCGTCCCACCAGTTTGCGACACTCGGAACGTCGGTACCTTCATCGTCGCCACCGAGAACAATGGATGTTCAGCTCGGCGCAAGTGCTGGTAAACATTTACGCCCAACACAATACCAATAACGACCATAATCAAACCGTACCAGACAACCACGCCTGTACGTGCTAACATTTCAGCACCCGTCAGCAACGCCATTGACGCCAGCGCTAATTCAACGAAACCACGCACATCAAACGGCCGTGGTTGTTGCTGATCATCACGTGGCAATAACCGTACGCCAATCAAAAAAGCGAGCAAGCCGATTGGCAGATTAATCAAGAAAATCCAGTGCCAAGTAAAGTATGTCACGAACATACCGCCAATAACTGGCGCCACAGCTGGTGCCATCAATGACGGCCAGACCAAATAACTAATCATCTTTAACAGCTGATCTGCCGGTGTCTTTTCCAACACCATCAGTCGGGCCGTTGGCGTCATCATAGCCCCCGCAATTCCTTGTACAATTCGCATAATCAATAGCACGGTAAAGTTGGGCGCTACTGCACTACCAAAGGAACTTAGCGTAAAGAGCACAACCGCCCACAACCAAATGTTCTTTTTACCATAGCGTTGCGCCAACCAGCCACTCAATGGAATGAAAACGGCCACGGCAATCATATATGTACTAACCAACAAACTCGCCGTCGCCGCACTAACATTAAACGTTTGGGCCATCTTGGGCAGAGCCGTGGTTACAATCGTGCCATCCATGACATCCATAAACAAACTTGCTGCCATCAATAACGCGATTTTAATTTCTTTCGACACGCTACTTACCTTCCTTTTTCTAAAACTCACGAAGAATAAGTGTATGCCTTTTTAAAAAACGTTGCAAATCAAAACGCGATACCACAACCGATCTTATGACCGCCTTGTAGTATCGCGCTTCATTAACTAATGTTGTACTGCCACCTTGGTAGCTACTGTTGAATCAACTTGTTCAATGTCAGAGTCCAAGTCTTCCTTATCCTCTAAACGGAACGTGATGATGTAAGCAATAGCTGCAGCGGCTGCAGCTCCCAAACTCATTGCACTCATAAATAATGTCATCATCGTTTCCCCCTTTACGTTCCTTTTGTATGTATTAATAATAAGGCCTGCACATAGGCATTGTAAACGATTTCAGCTGTATTAATTTTGTCAGAACGTCAAAAAATTTAATGGTCTATACCGGCAAATTAATCACCTTATTTTGTACATCCCCAATAAAACAAGCTACAATGAAGTCATTAAATCAAGATTGGTCAAACGAGGAGGTATTCGTATCATGAAGGCAGTTCAAATTAAAGAGTTTGGTGACGTTGATGTACTTGAAGAAATTGACACCCCAACACCAAAGATTTTGAAGAAGCAGGTGCTAGTTAAGAACCACGCGGTTGCAATCGATCCTTACGATGTAAAGTTTATCCAAGGACTTGCCGGTGAAGCCGATAAGCTCCCATTGATTCCTGGATCAAGCGTGATTGGTGAAGTTATTGCCGTCGGCGAAGAAGTCACGGATTTCCAAGTCGGTGACCGTGTCGCCGCAACGCGCCACCACCAAACCTACGCTGAAGAAGTTCCCGTTGGCCAATCTGCAGTAGCTAAGGTGCCAGCTGAACTAGATGACGAACACGCGGTTGCTGCCGTGATCGGTGCTGCTACTGGCTATCAAATGATTACTGATGACTTAGACGTTCAGGCTGGACAAAAAGTCTTGATTCAAGGTGGGGCCGGTTCTGTTGGATCCGTTGCCATTCAAGCTGCCTTGAACCGTGGTGCGGTAGTCTACGCAACGGCTAAGCCAGCTGATTTCGACTACTTGAAGTCACTTGGTGATGTCACACCGGTTGATTATCACACAGCTTATGAAAACGACTTGTCTGATTTCGATGCTGTTTTGGACACAATTGGTGGGGCCGTTGCCATTCAATCTGCTAATATTTTGAAGCAAGGTGGTAAGCTACGCAACCTAACAAGTTACGATGACGAAGCCATGAGCGCATTCGACATTGATGCTGAACACACTTACCTAAAGGGTAAGCGCCCTAACTTGGCAGCTTTGTACGCCGATATGGTCGCTGGCAAAATCAACGTCAAGGTTGGCGAAATTAAGCCATTCACTGTAGCTAACTTGCGTGACGCACATGCTGCTGCTCGTCAAGGTTCAGCTGCCGGTAAAGTTGTCTTAACCTTTTAATTAAACGTAAAATTTAAGCGAGCGAATGTTTCATGTGAAACACCGTTCGCTTTTGTTATTGACTATAATGGAACTATTACTTTTTTCCGGGAGAAATTACTATGCTATTCACAGAACGTGACTATTACGAAGACGTCGTGGCGATGCTAAACGCACGCGGGGTAAACTTAGAAGACATTGGCGAATTGGTTTTATTCGGTCAAAAGGCCATCATTCCCAACCTAACAATGGCAGACGCCGTTGACTCAGTACAACACGTCCTACACAAAACCGAAGTACAAGATGCAGTGATGACCGGTCTCGCAATTGACGACTTGGCGGAAGCTCGACAATTGCCACAACCATTGCAAGGTCGCATCGACCGTGATCATGGTACTTACGGCATTGATGAGCAATTGGTTATGTCAATCCTTGGCGTTTACGGCACCATTTCTTGGACAAACTTTGGCTACCTCGACCGATTAAAGCCCGGTATCGTTGGTCGTTTGAACGACGAGCAACACGCCGGCGGTCGTGTGAACACCTTTATTGATGATATCGTATCAGCGATTGCCGCAGCCGCCCAAGCCCGGATTGCGCACGATTAAAAGAAAATCCATCAGCACATTAAACAGGCCCCCTAATCCAGATACGAGTTTATCTCATACCTGGATTAGGGGGCCTTATTTTCTGCAAAAAATCTACCTAACTAAAGTGAATCTATTAGCATGTGTTTACATACTCCCTTATAGAAACACCGTTAGTTTTTCTTATCTTAGTTTGACAATTACTTTCGACGTTGCTTAATTTGCTCATTAATCTGGCGACGCTCATCTCGTTCCCACCACCACATCACAATCCAAATGATAAAGTATACCGAAAGTGTGTACACAACATCAAAGTGAAGCGTCAATTTGTCGGTCAACAAATACCAATTAGCTAGTATGACGGTACCTACCGTCAAAATAAAATGTAGCAGGAAAATCTGGTAAAATGCCCTTTCAAGATAAACAAACAGAGCTGAATATAATCCAATCAACCCGCTCATCAACAGCACTACGATTATTTCAGATCGTTCAATTGTCACTTCCGTTCTGATTAACGCCATCGAAATCATCATGACTAACGATCCAATTAAATCACCAATAATCCAGCGTCGGCCTAAATCAATTAATATTTTCATTATGCACTCCTACAATCCCAACTTCCGCTTGAGTTCTGGCAAATACCGGCGACTAACATCAAGCTTGATACCTTGTCGCATAACCGCCACCATACTACCGCTAAACCCTGCTTCAAGCGACATCAACCAATCCAAATTAATCACATTCTGTTTTGAAACTTGCACAAAGAGACTCACATCTAACTTTTGCAGAACTACCTTCAAGGCTCCTCGTGCAACCAAGGTTTCGTTATCTGTATAAG
>ERZ894226.414-NODE-414-length-26484-cov-2258.588558_pt1 | contig 26484 bp, 39 predicted proteins | sample MGYA00380294_ERZ894226 | MGnify/ENA primary metagenome ERZ894226 (study PRJEB32331, sample SAMN06328434) | human gut metagenome | biome: human gut microbiome; feature: stool | host: Homo sapiens | collected 2014-10-29 ... | reverse complement strand
GAACGTAACTTTAAAAGAGGTCTTGAAAACGGTACGTATGTTTTAGTAGATTAAAATATATGGCTTTTTCTCTCAATGTGTGAAGCGTAGGGCTTAATAAGCCTTGCGCATTCTGCATATCACAATTGAATGTGAACATAGCGAAAATTAGTTAATAATCAAGATATAATCACCGCTGACAGACCGGGAAGCTGTATTAAATAGTACTTCTAACTCATAGTCAGGAAATTACTAACTAAAACATTATATATTATGAAAGGTTTTACTATTTTCTTTGTGTATATAGTATTAACTCTTATTATACTATCTTCTCTCGGTCCAACAACTAAGGCAGGAATGGATTACTATGCTGCTTTTAGTACAGTGTACGTAGGCATATTAGCTATCATAATTGAATGTGAAGAAGAAGATAATGAAGAATAAAGAGTTTGCTATCTGTTTAGCCATAGCAATATCGTTATGGCTAATCAGTATTGTGTCCTTCCATTTGTTTGGAATCTAATAATATAATATAGATTTTCGCAGAGTAATTATTCTATGAAATGCAAATCATCTACTTATGTCGTGAGACATTATTTAACCACGTTAAAGTATAATAATATAAGTTAGGTATGCCCTTATAAAGACTTAGGTAACGCTAAGGACTATATTATTATACTTTCTTCTTTAATGCTACCGTAGACAGTGACAAGTCTGTTTAAGTAACTATCAGTTATGTAAAATGCAGAGTCAAAGAAGCTATTGTAATTTATTATGCACAAATAGATTACAATAGTAAAACCACGTGGTAAGGGCACAGTTAGGTTCGCTGTGAGTGCACCCTTTGTAGCAACTAACCAAAGCAAGTATAGATGGGAATAAGCTATTACCTCGATAGGCTTAATGAGGTGCTTGACAGTCTGACACTAACTGAACAATAAGTGTCAAATAACTCTCTACTGAATCACAGGCTCGAGACGTTTAAGAGTTAGCGTGTGTAGGTAGAGAGTTCTTTAAGGTGAGAATCCTTGACAAGCATGTGGGGCTTATATCTATTCATACAGAGCAAGTACGTACGGGAAAGCTTAAAATACTCATCTGTAAAATAGTATTAGTGCAGACTTTAAAATCATGCAGTATAACAATCTTCCATATACTAATACAATAGATAGCTTCTGAATCATGTTATACTTATTAGTCCTAAGTGTAGGATAGTCCTCAACTTATTATGTTCCGTTATTAGCTTAATGTGGATTTATGGAATACTAAGAGTAGTATTGCTAGTATGTTTATATGTGAATATAGGTATACTAGTTGCACTCATAAGGCAGCCTTCACGTGGCGAGTGTGTTAAGTAATAGGTTAAATAAATCTTCCAGTTTGTACCTATGAAAACTAATGCCTTATAAAATTAGTCAAAGTCTTTTATATCAATATATATTGTTTAATTAAAATTATCAAAATTATGAGACAAAGTGTAATTAATTACGTGAAAGAGAATGGTATTAAGTTAGCTGCTAATTCAAAGGCATCAAAACTTATCAACAACGGAGCATCCGAGGCAGAAGTAGCTGTAGCTTTGCAGACTACAAAGGCATATAAAGAGGATTCTACTCTTCGTCAGATGTGCCAAGAAGTTGTTGCTGAGGCTGGCAAGGAACAAGCTGACAGTGCTAAAAAACCAGAGAATCATTCAGATTCTGCTCGTAGAGGAGAAAATGAACGATACTAGTTTTATTCAATACAGATTTTGATTAAAGAGTTAGGTTCTTAGGAATCTAACTCTTTTTTAATTAAATTAGAAAGATTATGACTAAGTGGCAAGAATCGTGCATTACAGCACTCGCTTCATCCCCAATGGCATGGGAAGCCTTTAAAATGAAGCAAAGAAACAGAAAGTTATTATGGCAATATATAAATCGTATATGGCCATATAAACTGATTGCAGGAACGAAAGTAAATAAAAATAAGAAAGATCTTCTCGCTATTGCTAGAATACTAAAAAACCTATCATCTACAATTCAATATTATGTTCCAGGTATAGAAAGGGCAAGTTGTATAGAAGACGTTGATGTTCGATTTGATAAAGTAGACTGGCTTTGTATTAAAGATATTATATCGAAAGAAGATAGCGAATATGAAAGAATAGTTAGAGAAACATATTGTGGCAATCACTTATTTTCTTTAGGTTACACTTACCTAGATGATAATAATTTTAAAAATTGGTGTATGTCTGGAGGCAATCGTAATCTAATAGATGTTCTTAATACTTGTTTTGGGGAGTGTTATCTCCATGATCATTGTTATATAACTGGTATAAGATTTCATTCTAACATTACAAATACATATAATATGTTATTGCAAATGCAAGATGAAATAACTTATATTCTGTGTAAGATAGTTAAAACTATTGAAGATGTTAAAGGTAATACTTTAAAGTACACCTTAAAAGACAGAAGAAAATATAATTCTTTAAATGTCGGTATTGAAATAGAACATGATGCGGAATATCCTACACCAAATAAGATTCAAAGAGCTATCTTACTTAATAACTGTGTATCATATGATTCAGGTTATGATGGCAACTCTTCTAATAGGCTACGAGAAAATCGTATTCAGTTAAATGGTATTAAAGGCTTAAAAGGCTTGTATATACTATTAACTAATATGAAAGAAAATTGTGCGATTGCCAAAAATAGTAGCGTACATATGCATATTGATTGTAAATATGACAACTTCTTTATGAATCGTAGTAAATTCTATAAAGGAAGTGAAAAAGATTGCATATATGGTATGGTAGATGTTCTAGCTATTAGAATGAGTAAATATCAATCTAATACGGATAGTGCTTTGCAAATTATATCGGATATTGTAGAATATGAAGTTACTAGATATCATTTTAATACTACCGATTATACTAGATATAATAATGAATTTAACACTATAGAATATCGATTCGCGAAAATAAATTTTAACTATTCTGATTATGTTATACAAATTTTGACATTTATTCATATAACGGAGTGCATTAAGCATGATGCTCCGTTTAACATTCAGTATTTAGAGTTACTATATAAAGTAATGAAGAATCTGAATAATAATTAGGTTTCCGATCTAACACTGAATTGCTAGCATTAAGGTGTTATACAGGAATTAGCGTAGACTAATCTTCTAGAGAATAGTCATTTATCGCTCGGTTTATCTGTTCGTTCCAGTAATTGCCAAACGAAAAACAGATGGGCACACATGAAGAGGTAGCTGTCGAATTGTGTGTGTAGTTGTTTTGTTTATATCAATATTTAGCCTTCGTATTATATTAGAGGAATACATGTCACTAAATAAAGATATAAATAAGGCAAACCTCTGCCCTATAGTTTAATTCTGTAATCAATACAGAGTGAGTATAAAACAACAGTATGATGCTTACTGTTATCTAGGTTCTCAGTCCTAGTAGGGTACTATCTAAGAATTTTAACTAAAATCAATTTAGTATGAAAGAAAAACCAAAGAAATCAGCTCGAATGTGGGTTGCAAGAGAAAAAAATGGAGCATTGTTTTTGTTCTGTGAAAAACCAAAAAAGAGTAAATCTTACTGGATAAATTCAAATACGTTCAATAGTCTAGTACTCCCAAAAGAAGCTTTTCCTAGTGTAAAATGGGAAGACAATGAACCTACAAGAGTAATTATTAGATTAGCGTAGTATGATTATAAGAAGAAACACTTCAGAAAATATACTTGCCACTATTAGTGAATCACTAGTAATAATAGTTGTTATAATTATAGTAGCAGTATCATTAGTCAAATATTCTAATAATAAAGACTATTACAACTATATAGAACTTAAAGCACAGTATAAGAACTATATTGTGACTAATAAGTATATACGGAACTCAGACACTTATGTGTTAGAACTCATGAACCCTTTTAGTAAAAAGACTAAAGAGGTATATGTTAGAGATTATCTATATTATAATACTTATTTTGTAGGAGATACTATAAAATGACGAGAAGTAAAAGTCAAAAGTACATATATATATGTAGATATAATAAGAGTAAGCCTTATCGTGTGATAATACGTCACAATGGTGAAAATATCCAAGTAGGAACATTTGCTACATTTCCTGAAGCTATTGAAGCTCGAAACAAAAAATTACAGGAATTAGGAGCAAGAGTACCTATTGGACCTCTTACTAGAGTAGGTATTAAAGCATCTATCAGAAGATCTATAGAAGATTTAGAATTAGTAGCTAAGTCAATAAAGAATATAGATAGAGTTAGTTTTAATATAGTATCTAATCAAATTGAACAGTTATCCAAAATGTTAAACAAATATTAATCAAAATTATGTTTGAACAAGTAAAAGATTACAAAAGTGCTTGTGCTGTATTAGGTATTAAACCTATTGACAAGCGCAGGAAGTTAGATGCGCATGTACTGCTGTATATACAGCTATGTACTATTACTCGAGCAATTAACTTTATTGCTAACGGTAATAAACCATGGATACCAGAATACAAACAAAGTAAACTAATTAAAACCTGGTACAGTTGGTGGCATATTGATTGGGACAAGATTAAAGATGGTTCCGATGCGGGTTGCTTCTATCTGTATTCTGGCCTTGGCCTTGGTGCTGCGGATGCTGGTGTGGATACACATCTACGATTTATTAGTGAAGATGCCGCAAAATATGCAGCTAAAACGTTTAAACCATTATATATGAAACATATCTTTGGAATTGATTAATTTATTATTAACTAAAAACATTTATCAAAAATGGAAAGCCAAAACAAAAACGGGCTTATTTATGCCCTAATTTTCAGTATTATCGCTTTCATTGTTAGTATCGGTACTGCTATTAGCGTACGTACTAATATTATGGACGATATTAAAGATGCTATTAACCCTGATAAGGTTGAAAGTGTACAAACTACGGATACAACAACGTATACCGAACCGGTAACTATCGATAACATTCTCCAGTTCCGAGAGGATATTAAAGAACAATCTCGATATGATTCAATATTTATGAATATGCCGGATGTAGCCCTTATTGCAATACTTATGAAAGGAGGCACTGAAATGTCGAATAGTGACATAGCCAAGGAGTATTTGCAAAATAGGAAGGACTACGATAATGTAGAATTTGGTGCACAAATTAATGATACTTATAAACAAAATAAGATTATACCAGATTCTATACCGAGGAAATCTACGGCTGATATACCTATTAAAGATGAATAAAAATGTCCTTTATATTTAGTTATTGATAATTATTGCACTTGTTCGTGAGAATAGGTGCAATTTCTCAAATAAATATCTTCAGAAAATGACAAACCTGTGGGGCGTAAGTAGAATGCATATCGCATCTTTATACCCTTGAATACGGTAATAGTGGATAAAGTACGAGATATCCGTATTTGTATTCTATGATCGTGCAGACGTTAAAATCAGGTACTCCAATAAGATTTAGTTTTGCAGCTATTTCTGCTTATGAGTTAAAACTAAGGGAGAGCTTAAAATTAAATTGAGACTATTCTAGTTTCGGTAAATAAGTAAAAAGCGTTTTACGAAGTCTCTTATTAACAAATGTATGGTGGATATTAACCATTAAACAAAAATCCAGAATATCCTGGTCGTCGTCAATTGAGTTATTAACTTTTAAATATTTAAAAGATGAGTATTTTAAAAAAAATTTATTTTAAGTGGAAAGCATTTAAAATGCGTTCTCGGGCTAAATCAGAGGCTCATGAAAAGCTCTTTAGTAGTCCACTAGCCTATACAAGGGCTATAAATGAAATTGATTGTCTTATTAATGGACATCAATGGAGTAGTGAATTCAATCCTAAAACAGAGCTTAATAAGCGGTTTAAGGATAGAGTATACTGTAAACATTGTGGGGTTCGTTATCATCAGCATACCTATAAAGAGGCAAATTAACTATGGTACGAATTTATAAAAATGATATTGCTTATATTGTTTGTGAAGTAAAGATATTCAAGAATGATATATCTATTGGTACTACAAATAGTATAATCAATGAGTCCTACATAAAACAAATTATCAAAGATCCTAGTGATAATAGTACTATAATATCGTTAGAAGGTAGTTTTAGTATTATTGTAAATGAGAACTATGATGATTTTATCATTGAGTTCTTCCGTCCGGATCCTATTGCAATTAACAAACAACTAGCAGAAGGAAAACAAAACAAGATAGGTTTTCAACATATTAATCAATAATATTATGAGAATAGTAATTTTTGGTATTAAAGATGATTCACTCACTAGTGAAGAGATTAAAAAATCACTCTCTAAAGCATTTCCTAATGAATGTGGAAATATTGTAGCTATAGAAACAAGCTATATTGCTGGAAGAGAAAACTGTGAAAGTCAAGATAGTGCTTTTATCAGGGCTTGTAAACAACTTTGTGTTGTATGTGGTGATCCTACTGAAGAGGAAGCATTCAGAGGAGCATTTTGGAAAGCGTTTTTTGTTGATAAGGCTATTGAGCCTATTATCCTTAAAACAGTTGCTACTGGTCCACGATCAACGAGAGAGTACAATGCACTGAGAGGCATGAATGCAACATTCCTTCCGAAGCTTGCTATTTCAGCATTAACAACCCTTAACGAAATGTAATTATGGGAAAAACATTTAAAGACAGCGCTTATATGATTAAGTCTGTAAACAAGAGAACGAAAACGACACGTAGAGCTAAATTACAGCCCTATGATCGTAAATCTTTCAAATCTATGAGCCATGAGTAGATTAATCTGTAACCGGAAATTAAAAGCAACTACTCTTAATTTAATTAAGAATGATTGCCCGTTACAATGTAACAAACAACATTGTGATGTATGTCAATTTAGAGATGATAACTCTGAAAGGACACAAACTAAAGTAGTTACTGTCAGTGCTCCTTCGCCAGAGGCATATGGCAGAGAATTATATTATTAACCCTAAACAAGTTAGTATGGTGCAGTCAACCCAAGCTACTATTTACCAACCAAAACCCTAATGGAAGCTTAGAAATAAGCAAGAGTACAATGGACTATACAACGGTCAACCAGGTATTGTTACCTAGGTCAGGTGAAGGAAAGGGGTTGCCTATGAATAAGGAATACGAATAAATAGGATAGTAGTACTAAGGGTATATAGCTTTGATCGGCTATATACCCACTAATAAGATTAATTATAAAAATAGCAGGAGTATTGTATAACATAACGAAGGCCTACCTGTAGAGAGTGCTGTGAACAGTGTTAAATAATAAAGCTGGAAGGATGGCTTAATTCTGCACGAGAGTTATACTTTAATTAATCTTATAAACTCATTGACTGTTAGGTCTATTGAATCGTCGTTTGGACACGGGTTCGATTCCCGTATGCTCCACTATGTTTGTTCGACTCGAACCAGTGGCAGCTCCTGTGATGGGTAACTCTTCCTCATGTGTGAAATAACACAAATGGCAACTGAGCTGCAATCGGGGCATTATGGTTTTGACAGCGACATAGAGGAAATAGAATAGGTCAATAAGCAGATAACTGGCAATACAAGTTATGTAACAGATTACACTCGCTTAGTAGCGTGATAATCTGAACGGCTAGCCATTGTCGTAAAAGGCTGGGGTAAGTAGTTTCATAGGGCTTAGAAACGCTAACACGGATAATGTTAGAGGAGAGAGGTTCGAATCCTCTCCTTACCACTATTTAATTATCAAAATTATGAGAACTATTAAACAAATAAAAGCTCGTAAGAGGAACTTTACAATTATGTATCTTACTGGTGTATTAACAATGCTTAATTACATCGATAAGCAAATGAGAAATTATGTATTAAAAGGTGCTTTAAACAGTACACGAATTAGCATAGAGTACTTACTAATTCTCATTAAAGAAACAAATTATGAAGATTCCTTTTATGGTGAAACTCAAAAAGATGTAAAGTATGAGTGTAAAGAAAGCAATCAATGACATCCTACCTCAAGAGTGGGATTATGTTCTTAGAAAGAACAAAGTTCTAACAAGAGTAATAGATTTAATCTATGAAAATTGTATACCTCAAAGCTGGCGTAACAATAGAATGCATAAGCGTTCTGTTGAACGCATAAGACATCTAATTCGTAATTGTCCTTTTATAGATTGCTTTGATGCAAGAGCAACTAGTGAAGGATACGATTTTTGGAAAAGAATTGATTTAGAAATTATAAATTATAGAGAACAATGTCGGTAAAGAAAATTGAAATTGTTCCTTGGGTAAAGTTTAACGCTCAAGGAGTCAAAGACGAATTAGAAGCTTTAGCTCAGTCTTGTATCAGTAAAATGGATTTTCTTTCTCAGATTAAGGATAAATATGAACTTTCTTTATCTGATGCAAAGGTAGTAGCAGACAAATTTTTCAAAAAGGAGGAATAAAATATGTTAGAACTTAAAAAACCAGGCTTATATATAGCCAATGGAAAGAACATTAGTGTTCTAGTGAGAATTGCAGGCACTGCGCCATGTTTGGTTGCTGTCAGAGGTATTTTACTGAATGACATGCAAAAAGACGGTACTATCACAGTACTAGAAAAAGACAGCCTTGAACTACAAGACATCGTAGCTAATCCGAAGTCATATGTATTTGACTATCCTTCTGTAAGTGAGGCAGTCAAAAATGCATTAGGCTTAGAGGCTACTGAGAGAACTAAGATTGAGTATACGGAACAAGAGTTTAACGATTTCATTCAGGCTTATAAGAACAACAGAAAGATGTTCCCTGAAGATTATATTGTGAAAACTCAAGTTGTATTCATTAACAAAGGTTTCTCAAAATCTCAGGCAGATATGATTATTGCTCAAATTGAAACAAGGTTAAGGCTTCAAGGAGAGTTGTAATATGAATGTCATTGAGTATTTGCAAGATAAATTGGAGCCTGAATATAGGTTCTATTCAAGTACGTTACCTATAGTAACTACACCTGATATGCCTGTACCATTTATAATAAATGAAAAGGTATATGGATGTGGTAAATTTAACATAGGTTCTACTTGGTATAAGTTAGTAAAAGATAATTCTATAGAAGGTGCAATATTCTATGGATTACCTAATGCTCTTATTACTAGGATTAAACATCCAGAAATAGCTACTATAGCTAAAAGAGTTCAAAGTAAGATATTAAATGTTATGATTACTGATATTCATAACTCAAACTCTAAAACAGAGTTAGTACAGTTAAGAATTGCGGTAAACATGATTATGAATTTAACTTATCTTGATTCCGATAAAAGACTAGAATGGTCTAATTGGATAAAAGAACTCTATTGGAAAAGAAAAGCTGTAATTAATCAATATATATTGGATTACATCCTTCCTTTCTGATCCTAGGATTACGGCTATTGAGTTAGCCGTAGTCCACTAAAAATCTAGCTACTATGAAAGAAGAAGAAAAGCTTCTTGTAGAGCAAGCTAGAGAAGGTTCCGAAAAAGCTTTTAATACACTTTATAATAACTATTATAAAACAGTCTGGTATACTGCTAACAATGTAGTACATAATTCAGATGCAGCAGATGATATAACATCTATGGTATTTACTAAAGTATATTTAAAGTTACAATCTTATACTAATCATATTTCATTTGAAATGTGGTTAAAGACAATTACAGTTAATACTGCAATTGACTATATAAGACGGAATAAAAAAGAGCAGTTAAATAACTATATTGATGATGAGGAGTCAAAGATTCAATTAAGCGGATTAGAACACAGTCCAGAAGATGATATGATATTTCAACAGAATATTAATATTGTTATGGAATGTATTCCTCGTCTTAAGAAAAAGTATAGAGATTTAATATATGCTCGACTTGATGGGAAATCCTATCAGCAAATTTCACAAGAGCTTGCCATACCAGAAGCAACAGTTAAAACCTGTTTAAATAAGGCAAGACAAAGACTAAAACAATTATTTAACCAATATTAACCAATACTTACAAATTATGGCAAATTCATTTGGTCTATTGCTTGCTGCAATAGTGATATGTTTCATCATCGCAAGATTGATGAAAGATGCCAAAGCCTTTTCTAGATTAATGGCCATTCTAGTAATAGGCTTACTTGTAGGTGCAGGAGTTAAAGAAGTATATAAGGAATGTACTTCTACTCCTGAGAAAGCTGCAGTGGCTACTGTAGAATCAGCCCCCACGTATAGTAGTAATACACCCGTTGTTTGGAATGTATTACCTTGCAATCAGGACTATACGGGTAAGGAAAACAAGGCTGAACGTGACAGTACAGTAACTGAAGCAGAAGGATTACCTACAGCGAGAACTGAAAGTAAATTTATAGATGACTCGTGACTGCAGAGATTACATCTCAGAGTTAATTTATTTTATTTACAAGTATATAACCTATTAACTTATAGCGAAGGAGCGCTACATTATCAAAATGGCAAAAGTTAGTAAAAAAGCTGAGAAATTAGCTAAGAAAAATAAGGCAAAGGTTGAGGAACCGTCAAAGACTCAAGATACTGTAGCTACTACAGTAGAAGCGCCGAAACCTGATGAAAAGCCTGCGGAAGTAGTGGAAAACAAAGAAACCAAAGATAAACCGCAGGTTAAGAACGAAAAGACCAAGACCGAAGGGGAAGTTATTGTTCCTGAAGTAGTAAAACCGGAAAGTGTTGCTATCACAACATCTACCTCATTGGGTGGAATGCTTGGTAGTGATGGCTCTAAGGACCGCATTGACAAGAATCATGCGATTGAGCTTATGGGCATTATTCGGAACGAGTATTTGACTAACCCAGAAACTCCTGAAAAGGTAAAAAAAGCAATGAAACGTCAGTTTGACGTTATGACATCTGTTGCTTTAGTACAGTATTTCACTCAGCTTGAAGGCGACTTCCAGACTATGGGAGTACGTATTAATGCCGAAATGCGTGAACAAGCAGAACGCGTTCTTGGTGAATACCTTGGCATTAAGGTGAAGTATATGCAGGCAAATGATAATTCTCGTCAGTTAGTACTTGAGTTCAAGGAAGTGCCTGAGGAAGTGAAGGAAAACGCTAGAAAGGATGCAGCTGCAGCTAAGGAAGAAATTCCTGAACCAGATCCTAATATGCCAGCTGCAGATAAGTTGAAAGCTCTCCGTACTATTTTCTCACAGAAAGAAGGTATCGGAAAGAACTTCCTTCAAGGTATTGAATGGGGACGTAAGGCATTCTCATTCAGTAAAGAAGAAAAGAAGGCCGTTGTGCTTGCAAATCTCATTAAGAGTGGAGCAGATGCAACACTGCTTACCTGCATAAAAGGTATGGTAGGAGGCAAGTTGAATGCTGAGCATAGCATTCTTGGTGCACATGCCTTGTTGAAGGGCTGGTGTCCGAGTGTTAGTGATGCAGAAATTGCAGAACTTATTCAGGTAATCGTTTCAATCAATTCTGAAAAGAAATTGAAGGAATGGAACGAGAGAGCCGGTGACAATCTCAAAACAACCTTAGAGAAAGAACTCAGTGCCGTTACTCTCAGTATTCTTACTGCAAACGCAGATAAGGCTATTGATGCTATCCTGAAAGGAAAAGATGATGAAGTAACTGTTATGAATGCTGATCAGAACGGCTTTGTAACTATTCATCCATCTACTATTTACAAGACACTTGTTTCTACATATGGCGATTCTCCAAGTATCCTCAAGGATAAAGTCGCAGAACTTGTCAAATATTATGCGAAACCTATCGCAAGGTTTGCAGATTATGTAGACAAAAGTGCCTATTCCGGCAAATAATCAATATGAAACGGATTAATTTGTGGATCACACTATTCGTAGTGTGTCTTGGAGGATTTATTGGATTTGATCCAAATTCTCCGTCTCAAACTTTAGATGCAAGTCAGACTATGATTCGTTGGGTAGACGTACCTAAAACACCAGTAGACGTACTTGGTTTGAATTCTAAGTCTATCAATATCAATCTTAAGGATGAGACTGTATCTGTTGACGGTGACGTCAATAATACTTCTGTGACAATTACAAGGGACGTTGAAACACTCCCGGAGTTTAAAACCAAGGTAATTGAAAAGGTAATTTATTTACCTGAAGACATTGCCTATAGAACTAAGTTTTTTAACAGGTTAATGCCTATTAATAAAACTTTACCAGTTAAAAACTGGTAATCTGCCGAAGATAAACGCAGACCGCTAATAGAGATGCACAAGCGGTATATAAGAGCTATAAGTGTAAAAATTCATTACTTGAGCCTGACTAAGCCGTGTGATGTGAGCAATACAGGATACTGAAATGTATAAGTAATAGCAAACACTATTCTATTTATACTATAGTATGATAACTTGTTGTGTTATAAAATTGTTCTATAACTGAAGAAGCAACAAGAAAATGGGAGAGCGTGCGTAACCCATAAGTGAGAACCGACTGGTGACTAAAAGACGCAGATGTGGAAGGAGCAGCTATCGCATCTAAACAAGGCAAAGGGGTATCGTTCACCTCTATACATATCCGTTTTAGCTATTTCAAAAGCAGAATCACGAAGGGATGTGAACACGTGCTATATGTTGTCATTTAAATCTGAATCGACTAGCATTCTAGGGTAGTCTCCAAAACTCCCCTGTGCAGGGCGGTAACCAATCCGTTGGCCAAAGAATACTAACCTAGTGTTTTACATATATTTAAAATCTTCACTCGTATCGAAGCGCATGATTCAATTGGGAATGGACATTATTTGTCTAAATATATGTATATAAAGGGGTAAATTATATAATAATGAGCAGAAATTGAGACAAGACATGGCTGAGTAGCAATGATCCATATAGAACTTCATTTGTATTGAAGCTATATGACTGATTAACTGGATTAGGTGCAAAACCTATACGCAATACAGTGAACGTAAGAGTTAGCTGTTTGGGAGAAATCCCTATGGAAAGTAAATTGCGTGTCTTACAGCTTGAGATATTTCATATATAGTTGCAATTACTATACTGTTTATGACAAATAAGCAGAATGAAGTTAAGGTTATTATATAATAAAGTGACTTGTCAGTAATGTCACTATAAAATCTAACGTGCTTTGCACTGGAGTATAAACTGACTAGCGCCTGAAGTCCGCGATAAGACTATTGGTTGATAGATATAGGATTAGTATAAATATATCTATTTCGAAAGAAAAGGGAGTGGGCCAGGACCACTATTAAAACTTGGAAAGTTGAAGTAAAGTTACTTTAGTACTAAGGTTTGCTATAAATAATTTGGTAAGAGCTATGCACTCCAGCATAGAGCAGGATCTTACAAAGCATCCTAGAGGCCGACACGAAGCAGAGTGGAAGTAGTCTGTGTATTGCCTTAATAAGCAACTTGCATATTAAAGAGAATATGAAGAAGGTAAGACTTATTAATGAGTGCCTACGCTGAATCGAACAGCTATAACAAATAAGGAGAGTGTCAATATGTTCAACTTAAAAACAATAGGGAAGTTCAATGGTAGTAAGTTTGACAAGCTTACAAGCCACCCCGCTATCGAAGAACCTTGCTACATGAAATTTCGTAAAGTAATATGCGCAACATATTACCTAAGAAGATCGCTGAGACGATGCTTTAGTACCTCTCATTAGGGTATGTCGTTGAATGGTTGGAAATACCATGAGGTTGAAATAGTAACCCGAGATTTGTCGCAATGTCGGAAGTGAATTTGTCCGGAAGTGGGTGTCTTGAAAAATTAGGCAGCTTTTGTAACAGTGTTTTAGTAACGTTTCTCAACAGAAACGACCCTCATTCGCCAGATCCTATTTAGGATAAGAATGTTGTAATTCCTATATGCCTGTAGACATACCAGTTGTCGATGATAGGCTCTGTATATTATACTAGTACAATACTTATGCTAGATTATATGATATATGGTACGGCGTTTTCGTATTGAAAGTTCAGCTTAACGTAAAAAAGGTCTGAATGAATAAGCAAGAGTTAATAGACTTTTTGTAAACAAATAATTCTATCTATAAACATACAGAATATTTTCATAAATTGACATATTTTAATCGTTTAAGTGAAAGTAGATAGCAGAAGAACAGTTGACTCATACGTCTTATGAGTAAAGTCCTACGGGGAATACTGAGTATGAAGAATCAAGTAAATTACAGATTTACAAGTAAACTTCAGAATATGCAATAGCATTACGATCTAGTAAGTGAGTTCTACTATACTTATACACATTAACAGTAAATTACAGATTTTATCAGATATTAACAATTCGTCGTATTACTGAATACATTATTGAGATTAATTAACCTCTTTCAAAGCTTTATTAAAGCGGCTCTAAGAGACTGAGCAGGTTAGCAGAATAAGAGTAATACGCTAAATTTAAAAATTAGTATTAACAAAAAAATGATTGTATCTCGCTAAGAAATCAATCTTAAAATCAAGTAGGAGATATTAAAATGGAAAAAGCAACTATTAACGGTGCCATGATTGCTCCGTATCGGGCAGAGTTAGAAACTTGGAATCTTATTGGTAAGAAGATTCTGACAGTAAAAGCAGAACCGGCTGATTTGGAATATAATGACAAAGTTCGGGCAAATGAACTTCGTCTTGTTCGGCCGATTATGAAGTATGTAATCGAAGAAATTGACATTACGGGTAGTCGTATAACTTGTCTTCCTGACGGCTGTACGCCGGTCATTGAATTGAACAATGATCCGTCTTTGCAGTTCAAAATTGGACCCGCTAAGTTCAATGAAGTAAACAATGAAACTATCGCTCAGGCTATTGAGTTCAATAGTAAACCGACTACAACTGGTCGTGCTCCAATCTTCTTTACTGATTATCTGAAGTTGACTGAACATGTCAACCGTCTGAACGGCTTCGAGATGGAAAAGGCTGATCAGATTGCAGAAGAGATGTTAAATCTCTCCAAGATGCTGAAGGAACTTAACAATCTTCAGGCTTCTAACTGTGATCGTTATTATGACGAGCTCGGTACTCCGATTAAAAAATAACGAAAAGTTCTCGTAAAGGATGAAAATACTTTCTGATTCTAAGAAATTATTACTTGAACTCCTTTTGAAAGATACTCGTATTAGTAGTGAAATTCTTCTTAATGGAGAAACTCCTGAGTCTATTAAGGTTCATGACGATGGGTCAGTAACCTTTTATAGAAGTAGACAGCATTGGTGGAGTTGGCTGTTTCAGGATAAAAAAACTTACGAGTTTCGGGAGTTGAGTACAATGATGCTTGCAGCTTATAGCAAGTATCTACCGCCAAATAAGTATCTCAATAACATTCTTACTCAGAAAGTTATTGAAGAAGCTTATAAGACTCATGATTATGAGTCAGTTATCAATCGATTTGCTTTGTATGCTTTTCTAGGTGTAACAGAGGGGGATTATAAAATTAGTAAAACTATGCTGATAGACGATGATCCACAGCAACAGCAAAAAAATGCGCGTGGACAAAAAATAGGCTCATGTATTGGCTATCTTAATTTAGGTGGTGGAGACATGGCAATCAATATTAATCTCGTAGAAGATTAATTATTCATGAATAAGTATTAGCAGATGTACGCTTATTCCATGCTTAGAATTGAATAGACTCATCAAAAGAGTATTTAGTAGATATATAAAGACTATAGTAAATAGATGTAAATGTTATTAAAGTAGTTATATATCGAATAAGAAATGGAGATGTTTATATAAAACCACAAGAGCCCAAGATGATGGGTCAGGGCTTCTTGGTTTTTTATATTTAAAACTAATAGTTATGACACAGAAAGTATATGATAAATGTCTTCACACATGGATGAAGGATATTAATACGCATATTGAACGTATAGAAGTATATGATGGAACTATCTTCTATCCTATAAAAGATAGTGAGGAATGGAATGAAAATACTATTACATTTGAATATAGTTGGATGTATGCTAATAGTACATTACCAGTACAAAATTATCGTATTACTATTCATCGTAAAGATATTAAACAAATAGTAATGTGGAATGATTATAAGTATACACATAGAAGATGCCAAAAATGGTAATAATACGCTAGTAGATAATGACCGTAAGGTTAATAAGGCAAGCTTGAAATAATTAGAGCTACTCTTTCGATAGAGCTACTAGCACTACAGGTAAGCGATCTCTAATATATATTATTTTAATCAAGTATTAACTTTTTAAAAATCAACATATATGACAAGATCAATTACAACAAATATTAAGCCAAACATACTCATTACAAAACGTGATAAATTAACCGCAGAAATTACTCGTAGCTGGCGAATTATAGCTACAGAGAATGTAGTTAAAAAAGGTTTTACTCGTAATTATGATTTACGAGCATTACTAACTCATATTCGTGCTATGTACGAAGAGCTAGTAATTCTTAAGTTACGAATTCAGTGTGCTAATATGGGAATGAAGTTTAAAGATCTTCCCAAAGATGCTAACATTATTAACATTTATAAGCTATCTGCTTTAAATGAATTCTATGTTAAGCTAGGTGAAATGGCTAAAGAGCATACAATTAATCCTGTGCTTAAGGCTAAAAAAGGAAAACGTAATTTAGGTATTACTGAAGAACTTACACGTACATATTTCCGTAATATGCAAAATGGATGTTTGTTAACATTGAATAGTTTGCGTAAAGAAATTGCTGATTTCAATGACAATACAGATTTGAGTGATGATTCTGCACCTTTGTATTTAATAGCATAACATTACTCTTTATTGTTTTTCATAAAAATTTTAAAAATTAATGAGTGAAAGGAGTAGTAGGAATATTACTCCTTTTTATAAAATATTACAACTATGAACAAAACTGATCAACAGAAAAATAATACATATATAGACTACTGGACAAAAACCGGTAAGTCTTCTAAAGAAGCTAATCAATCTATTAAGATTGCAAAGACTGTAACTTATACAGATAAAAGTGGTACAAAACGTACTCGAACTACATTTCAACATTCTATTTTAAAGGATATTACGTTTAGTAAACCGCATATTAGAAATAGCAGTCTTACTGAGGAAGAGAAGAAGGAACGCTTTGACAAAGCTCCTTTCAGTGACTATCATGACAAACTGATTAACTCTACTTATAGTAGAGAAAATCGTATAGCTAAACAGCAAATGCTAAAGGCTATTCATGATGAGAAAATACAGAGTATTATGTTTAAGAAAGCAACGCATAAACTTGCCGTAACTAAATATAACCAAGGAGATTGTCCTAATTTATTAGTAGTAAAATTATATGATAGTAATAATCTACCATATAATTTTAGTAGTACACCATCTCGACTCAGTTTAGAGGAACTTCGCAAGAGAGCTGAAACTATGAACTTAGAATTCAGCAAGTCAATACGAAACTATGCTGGAATTGAAATTTGGGAAAAATCAGAATATATGAAGAAATATAATGGCGGAAACTATCGTTTCTGTATATTCCGAGAAAAACAAGACAGTAAATCAGAAAAAGAAACCAAATTAGCAGCATAATGGATGAAATTACAGTATTAGACATTATCAGTATTAAGCGAGAAGCAGCAAAACTTATTCGAGTAAATACTGAAATACGTGAAGGACAAGCTATATACATAGCAGCTCAGAAAATGTTCCCTAAAGCAGTTGATAAGTTGAAACATACTAAAGTTGATTGCTTCTATGAAGATTCTAGAATAGATTCGTTTCTACTAGAGTTACAGAAATTAAACAATAATTAAAGCCAGAGCTAGGAAACTAGCTCTTATTGTGGGGTGGAGCAGTGGTAGCTCGTAAGAAGAAAATATTATTATGAAAGATTAGAAAAGAAATAGTAGAATGTCAGCACATGGCGTAGTTAAAAAAGTATATACTCCTGAACAAGTAGATTTTATTGCAACTATTTGGAAAGATCAATTACTGTTAATACCAGTAACAGGAGAAAATAAATCTATAATGTATATCAGTGAAATTTATCCTGATAATGGTATTAAATCTACTGTAAATCTAGTCTAGTATTTCTTACCTGAAATACAATTAAAACAATATTTATAATATTTTAACCTTAAGGTCGTAGGTTCGAATCCTACCCCCGCAACTAACTAAACTTTAATGATATGCAAATACGTGGAAAGACGGTATTTGTATTCGATATCGAGGTATTTCAAAATATCTTTCACTGTTCTGTTAAAAATACAGAAACAGGAGAAATATATAAGTTTGAAATCTCTGAAAGAAAGAACCAACTAAGAGAATTAGTAAAGTTCTTTAAACAAGTAGATTCTTACATAAAATGGGGAGATTTCTATACTACAGATTTAGAAATAAAATCTGAGATTATCTTCTGTGGATATAATAATCTACATTATGATAATCCTATAATAAACTATATTATAGAGTATGAAGACAAACTCATGAGTTATAATGTAGCTACAATATGTAGTTCTATATTTAACTTAAGTAGGACTATTACTACTTCTACAGAAGATGATATAGAAACTTGGAAACATTGGAAGTATCAGAATTGGTTTGATACTTTTGATTTACTTACTATGCTTTACTCTAATAAACTTAGAGTAGGTTTGAAGGAAATTCAAGTAACTATGCAATATCCTAATGTACAAGAATTTGTATGTGACTGGAGTAAGCCTCTTCCATTAGAAGATTTTGACAATATGATTAATTATAATATCAATGATATTGAATCAACTACAGAGCTTTTAAATAGATGTAAGAAAGATATTGACTTACGTATAGCTATTGAAGACGAATACGGTGTACGAGTCCTTAGTAAGGATGGTGTAAACATTGGAATGAAGATTTTGACTCAAAAGTATCTTGAAAAAACAGGTTTAACCTGGTGGGATATTGAGGGATTAAGATCACCAATGGATTATATACCATTAAAGGATGTAATACTACCGTTTATTAATTATGATAGTCCTATCTTACAGGAAGTACTAAATGACATGAAAAATCAGATAGTGTCTCCTGGTAGAAAAGGCTATGAAAACAACTTCGTATTTAATGGTTTACGTTATACTGTAGGAGTAGGAGGGATTCATTCTAAAAATGATCCTGAAATTATTATTCCTAAAGAAGACGAAATACTCATTGACATCGATGTCGCATCACTATACCCAAGTATGTTAATAGAATATGGATTTTACCCTAAACATTTAGGTCCTGAATTCTTAGAAGTATATTCTCAAATTAAAGATGAGAGAATAGAAGCAAAACATAATGGAGATAAAGTGAAAAATGAGACATTAAAGTTAGCGTTAAATGGTTTGTCAGGTAATCTACAAAATCAACATAACTTCTGTTATAGTCCTTTCGCAGTAATGCAAATTAGGATAAATGGACAGTTATTATTGCTAATGTTAGCTGAAAAGCTGACACAAATAGGATGCCGAATCGTCCAGGCAAATACTGATGGTCTGTTTGTATTACTTAAGAAGAGTATATATGAACAGGCTAATAAGATTTGTCGAGAATGGGAACAACTTACAAGACTTACTCTTGAAGAAGAGCGTTTTGAAGCTATGTACCAATATGCAATTAATGACTATATTGCAGTTAAAGAAGGATATAAAGAAACTAAAAATCCTGATTTAATTAAAACAAAAGGTATGTTTATTACTAAAGTACTATTAGGTAAAGGATTATCTGCAAAGATAATACCTGAAGCTATTATAAAGTACTTTGTAGATGGTATACCAGTAGAAGATACTATAAAAGGATGTACGGATATACGTAAATTCTTAATGTCTGAGAAAACTGGTAAACAATGGCATGTTGAATACATGAACCAAGAACAACAGCGAACTAATCGTTTCTATGCATCTACTAATGGTGGATACTTATGGAAATGGAAACTTGATTCTACATATAAAAAGGGAGATATATGTTATACTCCTGGATATTATGAAACAGGTATAGAAGGTAGCGGAAGAGAGTATGTACATACTGGTAAACAATATCAGAATATGCTTACTGCATCTGGTGTTACTCTTTTGAATAAGTTCGATGATAAACCAATTGAAGAACGCAAAATTAATTACAGATATTATCTTAGAGAAGCTCTAAAGATAATTGAAGAATTACAACCAAGACAATTAGAACTGTTTTAACAGAATCTAACATATTGTATCAAAATTTTAGGATTGTCATAAACTTTAATGCTTATGATACTAGAACTAGATACATCTCTATTAAACAAGTATAATATTTCAATAAATCAATTAGTATTTATTTCTCTTGTATTGAATGATAATCAACCTAATAATCAAGACATTCAGGAACTTCTCAGCCGAGTTAATGAAGAAGAGATACAAGAGTTAATTCAACGTAACATTGTTGTAGTAAATATTTCTGACAACAATCAAATTTATAGTCCTTCAGAAGAACTACTTAAGTCTATTAAAAAAGATAGAGAAAGTATGTTCAATGAGTTCTATGAAGTATTTCCAGTTTATGTTACAAGGCCTGATGGTACAAAAGGCTTTCTAAGAGCTAATATAAACAAATGTAGAAAGGAATATAACCGTATCATAGGTAAATCCAAAGCAATGCATAATCATATTATGGCTTGTCTGAGGTACGAAATAGATGATAAAATGCAAACAGGCAAAATAGGTTATATGAAAACTATGTGGAAATGGCTTACTCAACATGAGTGGGAATGTTACGAAGAGCAAATGAACTTAGAACAACAAACAGCAAATAGTTATGGAACAGGAATCCTTTAAAACATTACCGTTTAAAACAATAGCTGAAGTAACAGATGAGTCTGTTAGATATATTCAAGCTAGAAAGGATAAGACAATTGTGCCTTTAAAAACACGATGGTCTAAGTTCAATAAAGTTTGCTGTGGTGGATTAGAACCAAATATGATTTTAACAATCGCAGGAGGTTCAGGTTCTGGTAAATCAGCATTTGCGAATACGCTTGAAACTGATTTAATTGATTTGAATACCGATCAGGATATTGTAATCTTAGATTTTTCGTTTGAGATGCTTAGTTATAGACAAATTGGTCGAAAGTTAAGTAATCGATTAAGACGCACTACCTCGGAATTATATAGTGCGAATGACAGTATAGATGATGCTACTTTAGATAAAGTTAAAGAAGAAGCAGAAAAAATTAAAAAGTATCAAATATTTTATATTGATGCTCCTAGTACTGTAGAAAGTATCGAAAAAACTATAGATTATTTTCACGAAACAATAGCTAAGGATAAATGGCTTATTGTTATACTTGACCATGCCTTACTTGTAGAAGGCGAAAGTGAACGTGGAACAATAGTCGATTTACAGAGAATGTTTATTCGTAAAAAGAAATTATCTAATACGAGTATTATACAGATTTCACAGATGAATCGAAATATTGAACAACCTGATAGGATAAACAATCCTTCTATGCATTATCCTATGCGTAGTGATTTAGCTGCATCAGATGCAATATTCCAAGCTAGTGATTATGTGATAGCTTTATCACGTCCAGAATTACTTAATATACTTAGCTATGGAGTTAATCGCTTACCTGTAAAAGACAAGGTATATCTTCATTTCTTAAAAGTAAGAGATGCTGGAGAACCATGTATATTAGAGTTTAACAATGAGCTTAAGTATAGTAATCTGATAGAAGCTAGTCCGAGTACTACAATGCAGCATACAGTAGTATTTAATAATAAAGTAGGCTGAAATTATGAAAAATATTTTAACTATATCTCTTCCGAACAAAAAGTGTGATAAGAATGGTATTTATAAGAACTATTTGCTAAAGCGTTTAGCTCTTACTTATCCTGAGTTGTTAATCGATGGTATCGATACTGAAGAGACACCGTTTAGTTATCAGTATATTGGACCAAGCGATAAGATTCGTTTTGGTGCAGACTTATATTCTGCATGCGACGTAGCTAAGTATCAGAAGTGTACTTATTGTCCGTTTGCAGAAGAAAACTATAGCCTTGCAACACAGTTTGAATTGGCTATGAAAAAATTAGATGATTACGCTAAACTTCGCCGTGATTATCGTAAACCGTTATATGATTTCCGTTTGCCGGATGGTACTCCTGTTAAAGAGTACGGAAATTTTATTCAGGTAGGTTATAAGCTTATCCCGAAGTATAATCGTGGATATATTATGTCTTTACCTCGCGAAGAAAAGACTATCATTAATAACGTTATTGTTATGATTAATAACAATACTGAAATTAATGCTTCATTAAATCTTTAATTTACTTTACAATATCAGATTTTTTCAGATTATATCAAATACTATCATATTAGATGTAAAGTAGTATAACCTAATTTATTATGTTAATACTACCAACTGAAAAGAATAAACCAAAGGTGCAGAATCCACGATTTCTGATACTTTTCGGTAAACCAAAAGCTGGTAAAACGACTTTACTTTCTATGCTTGAAGGTTGTCTCATTATAGACTTAGAAGGTGGTTCTGAGTTCTTAGAAGCACTTTCTATTCAAGCAAGAAGCGTTAATGATTTAGCTGAAATAGCAAATCAAATTAGACAAAAGATTACTCAAACAGGTACAAAACCCTATAAGTATATTGCAATTGATAATGCAACTCGCTTAGAGGAAATCTGTTTACCTTATGCTGCTACTTTATATCGTCAAACTCCTATGGGTAAGACGTATAAGGGTAATGATGTAAGACAGCTTCCTAATGGATCCGGTTATTTATATCTTAGAGAGGCAGTAAAGAAAGTAATTTTTATGTTTAAGGAACTATGTGATAACTTCATCCTTATTGGTCATACTAAAGATAAGATGATTAATAAGGATGGTGAAGAGCTTATAGAAATGGCAATAGACCTAGTTGGAAGATTAGGAGACATTGTTTGTGGTGAAGCAGATGCTGTAGGTTATGTCTATCGTAAAAAGAATGAGACTCATATCTCATTCGAAGGTGGAGATAACTCAGTACGTGAAGCCAGAGCTCCTCACTTAAGAGGAAAGAACATAGTTATTGCAGAAAGTAATGAGAACAATGAGATTACAACTTATTGGGATCGAATCTATTTACCAGAATAAAACACATTGATATGTATAGTAAAGAAAGAGCGCAGCAGATAACAAAGAATGACGTTAAGTTTATTCCTGCAGGTATTCAAGAGAATGTAGCATTGAAAAGTGCACGTGTAGCTGAATCTCCTACAGGTAGAAAGTTTTTTGAAGTAGTATTTGAGAAAAACGGAGCAACTCTAACTCAAACAGAATGGAAGCCTGATAATAAAAACGGGCAACTTAGTGATGAGGATATACAGAGAAAGGAAGATAATCAGTTCTCTCGTACTATGCAGTTGCTTATTTGTTTTTACAAAGACGAAGAACTTGTATTTAACGGTACTAATTTTGAAGAATTTGCAAAAGAAGTAGTAGACTATTTGAATAAAGCAGATAAGTCTAAACTTCTACGTGTTAAAATTGTATATAACGATAAGGGTTATACTACTCTTCCGTCATATGCAAAATATACTTTTATTGAGCCTATGATATTGCCTGAAGGTCAAACTTCAGCAATTACAGAACTGCGTATTGATAATTTTACTAAGCCAGTAGTTGCAGATGTTGAGACACCTGTAGCTAATCCGGGTCCTAGTGAAAGCATCAGTATCTCACCTACAGTAGAAGCTGCAGTAGAGAACGATGCAGAGAATCCTTACGGATTGCCGTTTTAATAGGACAATAAAATCCTAAACCTACGCTAGGCATAATATAGCGATACGTGAGTAGCATACCGCCATGTGAGTCTTTAGACAAAATAATGGATTACTAATAGTATGCACTCACGTTTTTTATTTGTAGGACTAAAAAATCAATTTTTATATGAGATTATCAAAATTTATTAATAAAACTTTCCTTAAGAAAACAGGTACAGATGCAGAGATAGTAGATACTAAGTACACAATTCAAAACATTAACACCAGAGATGGAGTTAATGTAAAACGAGATGAATTGAGAGTAGGAGATATTATCTATGCTGCTATATCTACTACTATAAAAGAAAATGGAAAGAAAAAGCGATTAAACTTAAGAAAAGATATCTACCAACTTAAAGACTCATATGGTAGATTTACGTTTATCGATTATCTTGGTAATGAGTACAAGACATCTTTGACGGCTATTAAGATTATTAATTGTTTATCTGCTAAGCAGAAAGAAGCAGAAATAAATGATTTACTTGATAAGCATGAAAAAGAACTTATAGAAGCAGAGAGACTAAAGTATCTAGAGGAGAGTAAACGACTAGGATTTAAGTTTACTGACCTTGAGCCAGAAGATAAGTTACGTAGAACTATTGACGCTGGCATAAAGAATATATGGATGGTTGGTCCAGCAGGATGCGGCAAGAGTACAATGGCAAGAAATGTAGCTAAAGAGCTAGAATTACCTTACCTTTGTATTAGTTGCGGCATTGGTACTTCGGCTACCGAGTTTATTGGTTATAAGTATCCGACGCGTGAAAAGACTCGTTTTGCAGAGTTTTACGCTGAGCCATCTATTATATTGATTGACGAGATAACGGCATTAGATCCTGCAGTTGCACAGATTTTAAATGCAGCGTTAGCTAACGATGAAATTGAGACTACTACGGGCTTAGTTCATCGACATCCAAACTGTATTATTATTGCTACTAGTAATACTTTTGGTTTTGGATGTGATCGTCAATATGTAGCAAATAACCAGTTAGATGCGTCCACTATAGACCGCTTTGTTGGTGGTATTGTAGAGGTTACGTACTCTGCTAAATTTGAAGATAGATACGATGCAGAAGTTGTTGAATATGTTCGAATTCTTAGAGCTTTCGTTCAAGAGCAGAACTTACGAAAAGTATGTTCAACTCGTATGATCCAAGCTGGTCATAATCTTAAGTATCATCATTTCATGGATTGGAAATGGCGTCTGACTATTAACTGGACAGACAATGAGAAAGAGCAGTTAACTAGATGGTTAACTGAAAAAGGGATATAAAAAGCTAATAAGAAACATTAAAACAACTTCTATATGGTAGAATTATCTTATACGTACGATAGCATTAGTAAATTTTATGAAGACGCTCTTCATCCTACACCTGAGGGTAATATAGAAGATACTTTGCGCCACCTACAAACTGAAGAAATAAGCTTTAGAGGTAACGATATTGCAACTATTAAAAAGAGTCAATACAGTTATACTAAAGGTCTAGCTGAAATGAAGAAGCTAGACTTAAATCTTAATTTAGGTGGTTCAAAGAGATCTTATAAATGGGATGAAACTGATGGTGATGATATTAGCTATGATCGACTTATAGACGGTTTTCCAGCTATGAAAAAGCGAGTTAAAAGTCATGGAATAGGAAGTGGACGTTTAGTAAACATATATGTAATAATATCCGAAAACTGTGGTATCGGTTCACAAGAGATGCTCGTTAAAGCTTATACTGCAATGCAGATTGTAGACTTACTCGAGAATCTAGGATATCGTGTAGCAATATATTCTTGTGATTGTACTCTTGATTTAAGTGGTATGTATAAAGGAGAGCAAGGTGTTAAATACACGGTACAAGTATGTTTAAAACGACATGAAGATTCTTTGAATCAAGGATTAATACTTAATGGGATAAGTCCTTGGTTTTTTCGCTATTATTTATTTGCTCATCAAAAGGGCAGATATAAAAATGGTTGGGGAATGGGAAGAGCTGTAGAAATGGAGCTTGAACAGACCAGAGAAAATATTGTCATTAATCATGGAGAGTGTCTAAATAAAAGATCTGCCGATAGCAAAATAAAGCAGATAATAAAATTATTCGGAATAGATTGATACGTTATGCAATAAATAGCAGCTATGCCTAAATCCCGCATAGTGGTGTACAAAGATAGGTGTGAGTCCTATGATACGAAGTTTATTTCGACGTCTTTTTAGGAAGTATAGCTTTTATCACTAGATAAAAGATTTTACTGTCCTATAAAATGGTAGCAGTACTGAATAGGGAATAGATGGCTTCTGTTTAACAGATATAGAGCTATTGATTTCTTGTATTGATTACTACTATTTTCGTGCGAACACAAAGATGTAAAGTAATTTTCCAGAGATTATTCATATATTGTCTAATATTTTTTTAAACTTTACGCCAATGTAAAATAACATATAATAACAGATTTTATCCTATAGTAGTGAGAGTTATAGGATATACGGGAGATGCGTTAACTGTAATAGGTAGTACAGGTCGCCGAATGGAGATAGCGTGTGGTATGGTTCGAATCCATCCTCTCCCACACTAACGCGTACAGGATATGTATGATAAAAGAAGGGTAAAGAAACCCACAGAATGTATTACTTTAGATTATATATTATCTAAGGTAACCGAATACGACATATATGCTCATTACTTAGGGCAATTCAAAGTAGGAGCTATCTATAATAGTCCATTTCGTAAGGATAAAAACCCTTCTTTTGGAGTTTATTATAGTAAGCGAACAAAACAGCTATTATTTAAAGATCACGGTACAGGAGAATGTGGAAATGTAATTAAGTTTGTA
>ERZ894226.398-NODE-398-length-27299-cov-6.250514_pt1 | contig 27299 bp, 28 predicted proteins | sample MGYA00380294_ERZ894226 | MGnify/ENA primary metagenome ERZ894226 (study PRJEB32331, sample SAMN06328434) | human gut metagenome | biome: human gut microbiome; feature: stool | host: Homo sapiens | collected 2014-10-29 ... | reverse complement strand
CCGCCAACTACTTCCAGCACACCCCTTACCTCGACAGCTTCAACGAGGAGAACGGTACCCATCTGGTCAGCGTCGGCGCGGTCCACTATGAGCCGTTCGGCATCTATCCGGGCAAGAGCGATGATCTGGCAAACATTGCGGACGGCGCGACCATCGCCGTGCCCAACGACACCACCAACGAGGCCCGCGCTCTGCAGCTGCTGGCCGCCCAGGGTCTGATCACCGTCCGCGACGGTGCCGGTCTGACCGCTACGGTCAACGACATCACCGACAACCCGCACAACCTGCAGATCAAGGAGATCGAGGCTGCCCAGCTGCCCCGCACCGTGCAGGATGTTGACTTCGCCGTCATCAACGGCAACTACGCAATGGAGGCCGGCTTCTCCGTCGGCAAGGACGCTCTTGCTACCGAGGATGCTTCCTCCGAGGCCGCCCAGACCTACGCCAACGTACTGGTTGTGAAGGAAGGCCGCGAGAACGACCCCGCCATTCAGGCGCTGTATGCTGCCCTGACCGGCGACAAGGTCAAGGATTACATCAACAGCACCTACGACGGTGCGGTTGTGCCGATTTTCTAAGATAAAGCCTCGCACCGCCGTAAACGGGCACGGGCGGATATGGAATCCGCCCCTACGGTACGGCAGGCAACGAAATTGTAGGGGCGCATTCCATATGCGCCCGCTGGCAGCCGCAAAGAAAACCCTTGCAACCTGCCAGATTATAGAGTACAATCAATAGCGAATGAGTTTTTGCGCTCATTCGCTATCTTTGTAAATGAGGGAGAATCACCCATGATCGAACTGCAACACCTGACCAAGCGCTTTGCCACGCAGGGCGGCACGGTCGTCGCGCTGAACGACATCAACCTGACGATCCGGGACGGCGACGTCTACGGCATCATCGGTATGTCGGGCGCCGGAAAATCAACGCTGGTACGCTGCATCAATATGCTGGAGCGCCCGGACGAGGGAAATGTCATTGTCAACGGCAAGCAGATGCAGGACCTGCGCGCCGCCGACCTGCGCGCCGCCCGGCGTGAGATCACCATGATTTTTCAGCAGTTCAACCTGCTGATGCAGCGCACCTGTCTGCGCAATATCATGTTCCCGATGGAGCTGGCAAAGGTCCCCAAAGACAAGGCCGAGGCCCGCGCCCGTGAGCTGCTGGAGCTGGTCGGTCTGCCTGATAAGGCCGACGCCTACCCGGCGCAGCTGTCCGGCGGCCAGAAGCAGCGCATTGCGATTGCCCGTGCGCTGGCAACGGACCCGAAGGTGCTGCTCTGCGACGAGGCGACGAGCGCCCTGGACCCGAACACGACCCACGCCATTTTGCAGCTCATTCAAAAAATCAACCGTGAGCTGGGCATCACAGTCGTCATCATCACCCACCAGATGAGCGTTGTGGAGGAGGTCTGCAACCGTGTGGCCATTCTCGATAACGGCACCGTCGTCGAGGAGGGCGAGGTACAGGCTATCTTCAGCCATCCTACGTCCAAGGCGGCGCGGCGGCTCGTCTACCCAGCCGGTGCGCCCCAGGCCGAGGTCCTGCCCGGCCACAAGCTGGTGCGTGTGGCTTTCGGCGGCACCCAGACCACGGACAAGCCGCTGGTGGCAAGCCTTGCCATTGAGTGCGGTGCGCTTGTCTCGATCATGGCGGCGGACACCCGCATTGTGAACGGCCAGACGCTGGGCAGCATGCTGCTGGCGCTGCCCGACGACGACAAGGCCGCCGCGGCACTGGAGTACATCAGAAACTATCCCGGCATTACTTTTGAGGAGGTGAACGGCTGATGGCAGAGCTTTTTGCAGGCAAGGAGTGGCAGACGTTCTTGCAGATTTTGCCCACCATTCCGTTTGAAACATGGGAGACCGTATGGTCCACCGTCGTCGCAACGCTGATGGCGCTGGTCATCGGTCTGCCGCTGGGCGTCTGCCTGGTCACGGGCGAACAGGGCGGCGTGCGTCCCCTGCCCCGCTGGCTCATGGCGTTGCTGAACGGCCTGGTGAATCTGCTGCGCAGCGTGCCGTTTTTGATTTTGATGATCATTGTCATTCCGCTGTCCCGCGCCATCGTGGGCACGTCCATCGGTACGGTGGCGTCCATTGTGCCGCTGGTCATCGCATCGTTCCCGTTTGTGTCGCGTCTGGTCGAGACCAGTATGCGCGAGGTGGACGCGGGTGTCATTGAGGCCGCCCAGAGCATGGGCGCAACGCCGCTGCAGATCATCACCAAGGTCATGGTGCCCGAGAGCATGCCGAGCCTGGTTGCCAACGTGACGATTGCCGCCACGACCATCATGGGTTACGGCGCAATGGCCGGCATCATCGGCGGCGGCGGCCTTGGCAAGATCGCCATCAACTACGGTTACTACCGCTTTAACGTGGTGCTGGAGTTCTTTGCCACGGCGCTGCTGGTCGTGCTGGTACAGATTTTGCAGACCGTCGGCACAAAGCTGGCCATCAAGTGCGACAAGCGCATCCAGAAGTGATTAGAGGGAACCGAGATTTAACATATTTTTCAAATTGGCGTGACAGGGCGGACATAAATGCAGTGTATAGTATAACCAGAGTTAAGGGGGAACGCCCCAAGACACATTACACTGCCGCCCTGGCCATGCCAGAAGCAATCGCTTCGGCCACGGCGCAGACAACCAACAAGGCCGTGAAGCCATTTGAATAGATACAAAAGCCTCCTGCATCGGTTGTGATGCAGGAGGCTTTTATTTTGCTGCGCGGCAGGAGCCGCATATATGCGGCCCGCCGCTGTAAGGCGGAGGACGTTTGCGGGAAGACTGCGTGCCGGGCATGCCCGGCCCCTACAGGAGGTTTGTAGGGAGCGGTCTTGACCGCTCCGGGAAACCTGGCGGCGGATGCGCACGGCCCGGAGGGGTCAAGACCCCTCCCTACGATGCAGTTATTACAGCGTTGCGACGTCTTGAATAAGCTGCTCCACGGCTTCGTCCTTCGTGGCCCAGCTGGTGCATACGCGCACGGCGGTGTGGTGCTTGTCGGGCTTGCCCATGTGGGTCATGGCGTAGGTCTCGGCCAGCTTGTCGTACCACTCGTCGGGCAGGACAAAGAACTGCTGGTTCGTCGGGGAGTCGTGCAGCACCTTGCAGCCCTTTGCCTCAAAGGCGGTGCGGATGCGCAGGGCCTGCTCGTCGGCCTTTTTCGCCATCGTGAAATACAGGCTGCTGCCGCTGCCGTCCTCGCCGTCCAGCAGAGCCAGGAACTGCTCGCCCAGCAGGCGGCCTTTCGCCAGCATGCCGCCGTGCTGCTTCAGGCAATAGCGGAAATCGGGCTTCAGATCGTCGTTTGTGATGACGACGGCCTCGCCGAACAGCGCACCGCACTTGGTACCGCCCAAGTAAAACACGTCGCAGAGCGCGGCGTAGTCCTGCAGGCTCAGATCGTTGGCGGGGCTCGTCAGGCCGTAGGCCATCCGTGCGCCGTCCACGAACAGGTAGAGTCCCAGCTCGTAGCAGGCGGCGGAAATGTCGGTCAATTCCTCCTTATTATAAAGGGTGCCGACTTCGGTGGGGTTCGAGATGTAGACCATGCCGGGCTGGACCTCGTGCTCGTGGCTGGCGTTGGTGCGGTGCTCCTCCACGGCTTTGCGGATCTGGCAGGCCGTGATCTTGCCGTTTTTGCCGGGCAGCGCCAGGCACTTGTGGCCTGTGGCCTCGATGGAGCCGGTCTCGTGCACATGGATGTGCCCGGAGTCGGCGCACAGCACGCCCTGCCACGGCTTGAGCGCCGCCGCAATGACGGTCAGATTCGCCTGGGTCGCACCGACGAAAAAGTGTACGTCGGCGTCGGGAGCGTCGCACAGGCTGCGTATCTGCGCGGCGGCCTTGGCGCAGTATTCATCCTCGCCATAGCCGGGGGTCTGGTCGAAATTGGTCTTTTGCAGAAGCTCCAAAACCGCGGGGGCCGCGCCCTCGCCATAGTCACATTCAAAACGAAGCATATTTTTGACTCCTTAGTAAAGTATCGCACGCTTTGCAGGGGCGGACAGTATTTGCCCGCGGAGCCTTCCGGCTGCCGCAAGGCTGGCGGGCCGATGCGAGCATCGGCCCCTACAGGTACGGGCAAATTTCCAAGCGACCCATGCCGCGGGTGTTGCCATAATTATAACACTGTGATTCCCCACTTGCAAGTTTCGCCGCGGTACGCTATAATAATACTACTTTTGGATAGAAAAGAGGAATTGTATGGACCCCCAAAATCAACGCGAAAGCTTCGGCTCACGCCTTGGCTTCATTTTGGTCAGCGCGGGCTGTGCTATCGGCATCGGCAACGTCTGGCGCTTCCCCACAGTCACCGGCCAGTACGGCGGCGGCATCTTTGTGCTGTTCTACCTGCTCTTTCTGGTGCTCATGGGTCTGCCGGTCCTGACGATGGAGCTGGCCGTGGGCCGTGCGGGCCGCGGCGCGGCGCGCAGCGCCTACAAGGCGCTGGAGCCCGGGGGCAGCAAGTGGCATATCCACGGCTGGTTCTGCATGGCGGGCTGTGTGCTGCTGATGATGTACTACACCACCGTCTCCGGCTGGATGGTCGACTACTTCTTCCGCTTCCTGACCGGCAGCTTTGACGGCCTGACCTCCGAGCAGGCCGCAGGCGTCTTTGGCGAGATGCTCTCGAACCCTGTCGAGATGGTTTTCTGGATGGTCGTCATCACGCTGGCGGGCTTTGTCGTCTGCGGGCGCGGCCTGCAGGGCGGTCTGGAAAAGGTCGGCAAATGGATGATGAGCGCCCTGCTCGTATTGATCCTTGTGCTGGTTGTACACAGCTTCACGCTGTCCGGCGCGGGCGAGGGCCTGGCCTTCTACCTGCTGCCCGACTGGTCCCGCGCCACCGGGCAGGGCCTGGGCAATGTCATCACGGCGGCCATGAACCAGTCGTTCTTTACCTTAAGCCTCGGCATCGGCGCAATTGAGATTTTCGGCAGCTACATGGACCGCGGCTTTACCCTGCCGGGTGAGGCCGCCCGCATCTGCGTGCTGGACACCTTTGTGGCGGTCTGCGCGGGCCTTATCATCTTCCCGGCCTGCTTCTCCTTTGGCATCTCGCCGGACGCGGGACCGAGCTTGATTTTCATCACGCTGCCCAACGTCTTTACAAACATGGCGGGCGGACGCCTGTGGGGCGCGCTGTTCTTCCTGTTCATGACGTTCGCCAGCTTCTCTACGGTCATTGCGGTGTTTGAGAATATCATCGCCTGTGCGCGGGAAAATTTCGGCTGGGACCGCCGCAGGGCTTGCCTGGTGGGCGCGGCGGCGCTGGTCGTGCTGGGCCTGCCCTGCGCGCTGGGCTACAACGTGTGGAGCTGCATCCAGCCCCTGGGCGCGGGCAGCACCGTGCTGGATTTTGAGGACTTCCTTGTCAGCAACGTTCTGCTGCCGGGCGGCAGCCTTGTTTACCTGCTGTTCTGTGTCACCAAATGGGGCTGGGGCTTCGACAAATACACCGCCGAGTGCAACACCGGCAGCGGCCCCAAAATGCCGCAGTGGGTCAAGCCCTACTTTAAATACGTTCTGCCGGTCCTGATCGCCGTCATTCTGGTGCAGGGTCTGCTCTGAAGCAAAATGCCGCGCGGCTCCCTGTGAGCCGCGCGGCATTTGTTAATTGCGGTTTACCTCCGGGTTATCGGTGCGCCCCAGCAGATAGTCTATACTGACGTTATAGAAGTCGGCCAGCTTGATCAGCCTTTCTGCGGTCAGCTCAATAACGCCGTTTTCATACTGAGAGTAGGTGTTCTGGGATACGTGGAGGACACTGGCAAGATCGCACTGACTAAAATCGTGATCTTCCCGTAGGCTTCGTATGTTCGGATATTCCATAGGTTGACTACCTCCTTACGACTATTATCGTTATCTTGGAGGCAGATATCGACATTTATCTGTAATACAGATATAATAGATTGCATAACAATAGGAAGAAACGATACGACACGACGGAAAGTAAAGGGCGTTCTACGGCCCTTTGTCTGCCTGCGGGCGGGCTGCGTATGCGATTGCAGGAGTCCTTCTATGTTGTCAAACCATGAAATTGCACTTTTTGAGTATCGGCTCACGCCGACTGCGCGTTCAGCCAGCGGTGAAGCTCGTCCCGGATGGCGGCAAACGCGGCGGCGGTGTCCGGGTTATCGGTTTTAAAATCCAGCAGCCGCCACAGCCAGCCCTGCTCGTCCACGATGCGCAGGCTCTCGGGATAGCACAGCTCAAACACAAGCGACGCATGGCCGACGGCGTTGTCGGCGGGGTACTGCTTTAAGCTGTGCAGCACGCAGTGGTGGGCGTAAAAGGCGTCCAGCACGGCGGGCGTCACCGGGCTCCGGCGCAGCGCCGCAGTGCTGACGTTGTAAATTTCCTCCATCGGTGTCTCGACGTTGACCCGCAGAATGTCGATCTTGTCGGCGTCGCGCAAAATCTGGCAGAACAGCCGCGTGCGGTCATCCAGCGTCTCCGGCAGACGGAACGCGCTGTGCCATTCCACAGCGGTGCGCAGCAGTGCGTCGGCACCGGCATCGTCCAGATAGTCCCGGATGCGTCCCTCGTCGAACAGCACCGCGACGCTCAGCGCGGCGTGGCTGACCGACTGTGCATCGATAAATGTGTTGTAGCGGCGCAGCTGCTCAAAGCGGCCTACATCGTGCAGGATGCCGGACAGCCACGCCAGATCGACATCCTCCGGCGGCAGGGCCAGGCTTTGGGCAATGCGGGCGCAGAGCGCCGCCACGCGGTAGGTATGGTCGATTTTCAATTTGACCTTGGCATCAGCGGCGTTGTAGTGCGCGGCATAGTCGGCAAAGGCTTTTTGTGCGCGGGCACGGTCAATTTTCATACTATCACTTCCTTGTTTCAGTGTACCACATCCGGCAAAATGCGTAAACTGCAATGTTTATAAAATTTACTCAACAACGAATGACATTTTTAGACAAATAGTTTAAAAATCCTTGACATCGGGGCAAAAAAACGCTATTCTTAAAGTAGTAAATCGCGAGGAAGGCGGTGCATACGATGAACGCCAAAGGGGACGCAAACCGCAGTGTGCGCATGACCAAGCAGCGGCTCTACCAGGCGCTTATTACGCTGTTGCAGCAGAAAAGTCTGCGGGAAATTACAGTCCGGGAGCTGACCGAGCTGGCAGGGATCAGCCGCGGCACATTCTACTTTCACTACGCGGACATTTATGCCCTGATGGACCAGATGGAGGCCGCTCAGCTGGCACGGCTGAACGACCTGATGGACTCCCTGATCCCCAGCATCTCGCAGGAGGACGCGCCCCCCGCGCTGGTGGCGCTGTTCACCTACATGACCGAGAACCCCGACCTCTGTCAGGCCCTCTACGGCAAAAGCTGGGAGTCGGAGTTCACCCGCAACGCCAAAAAGCTGATTGCAGAGCGCTGCCTGGGCGAGTTTGCACCCGACGGCGGCACCGAGGAGCAGAAATATATGCTGGCCTTTGCGGTGAACGGCTGCTTTGGCACGATTGTAGCCTGGCAGGAGGCCGGTTTTCAGCCGCCCGCGGCGGAGATCGCCCGCATCACCTGGCAGGCCATCCGCGCTGTGAAGGGGCGGATGTGAGCGAAGCAAGTTTCCCTTGCCTGCCTTGCCTTTTGGGGCAAGACGGGGTATAATATAATTACAAGTACGCCCGCATGACCGGGCTGATGAAGGAGAGCTTTACGATGGGTTTCTTTGATTTTCTGAAAAAGTCTGCCGAGCCTGCCGCCCCCGCGGCCCCAGCCTTCCCCGTGACCCTGGCTGCTGATGCCAAGGGTACCGTTGTGGCGATGGAGAACATCCCCGACGAGGTGTTTGCACAGGGCATCCTGGGCAAGTGCTGCGGCATCGACCCTACCGAGGGCAAAATTTACGCCCCCGCGGACGGTGAGATCACCCAGGCCCCCGACAGCGGCCACGCGCTGGGCATCATGACCACTGCCGGTGTTGAGGTGCTGATCCATGTCGGCGTTGACACCGTCGAGATGAAGGGCGATGGCTTCAGCCCGAAGGTCAAGGAGGGCGACAAGGTCAAGAAGGGCGATCTGCTGCTGGAGATGGATCTGGACAAAATCGCGGCTGCCGCTCACCCCGCCGTGGTGATTACCGTCGTCACGAACACCGATGATTTCAAGGACGTCGAGGTCGTGGCCTCCGGCGCCGTGGAGCCGGGCGCGGATCTGATCAAGATCAGCAAGTAAATTTTTACCGATAAAAAAGCGGGCACCCGATTGGGTGCCCGCTTTTTGGCTTCCCCCGAGGGGCTGCGCCCGCAGGCGCGTGTCGGAGCGCAACCGCCGAAGGCGGCTCTTGGCGCGGAGACTGAAGCTGTCACCGTAAGGTGACTGATGAGGGCAGAGCTTGCCATGGCTGCCCGTTTGCGGTTCGCGATCGGTAGCTTACCCCTCATCCGGCCCTGCGGGGCCACCTTCCCCCGCGGGGGAAGGCTTTAGGATTTTGCAGCCCCGCAGAGAATACGCTTTTTCTTCATATCGATCACTCCTGTCTGGGTGGGGGTGTTTTTTGAGTACAGCTGCAGTATACCCGGTACAGATGGAAGAACATTGAAGAAAGCGTGTAAAACCTGGGGGGAATCGTGTGGATAAAATTTGAAAGGCTTGACAATCAGCGGTGGACGTGTATAATAGGTTTGGACATAAAAACAGGGGCGCTGAGGGGCATCCTCGGCTGAGATCGAAACAAACCGCAGTTTCGGGTCGCCTTGAACCTGATCCGGGCAATGCCGGCGTAGGAAGTTTGACCCAACACGTCATAACGCTTTTGCGCCTGCAAGTGTACCTTGCGGGCGCTTTCCTGTTTTTACGTTACATTTTTTGAGGAGTGGATACCATGTCCAAAACCTATTCCAAGACCCGCACTCTTGTGGAGTGCGCCCTGATGATCGCCCTGGGCACCGTGCTGGCGAACATCAAAATTTTTGAGATGCCCAACGGCGGCTCCATCACCCTGCTGAGCATGCTGCCGTTCATCCTGGTCTCCTACCGCCACGGCACAAAATGGGGACTGTTCACGGGCTTTGTCAACAGCCTGCTGCAGATGCTGCTGGGCTTCTACGCGCCCCCGGCTCCCGGCCTGCTGCCGCTGGTGGGTATGATCCTGCTGGATTATGTGCTGGCCTTCACCCTGCTGGGCCTGGCCGGTGCGATTGCCAAGCCGTTCAAGAACCGTCTGGTCGGCGTGGCCGTCGGCACGGCAGCGGTGTGCGGCATCCGCTTCCTGTGCAGCTTCCTGTCCGGCGTGCTGATTTGGGGCAACCTGAGCGACGGTCTGCCCGCCTGGACCTACAGCCTGACCTACAACGGCAGCTACATGCTGCCCGAGACCATCCTGACAACGGTGGCCGCGGTGCTGATCTACAAGGCAGCCCCGCAGCTGTTTGCCGCGCAGGAGCAGTAAACGCTAAATAATTTTCCCGGTACGCACGGTATGAGCGTACCGGGATTTTTGTTGATTGCAGAGCGGTAGGGGCCGGGCATGCCCGGCCCGCGGCGTTTTGATAAGCGCACATTTCCGGGCAGTTTGTAGGGGAGGGTCTTGACCCTCCCGTGCCGGTTCTCGGCGGAGGCAGGTGCCCGGGAGGGATGAATCCCTCCCCTACGGGTGAACCATGAACGGGCAACGGCGCAGACTGGCGGGCCGGGCATGCCCGGCCCCTACAAACCGGCCCAAAACAAGCATTGAATCGGTGTAGGGGGCGGCGTCCTCGACGCCCTGCGGAGGGGTCAAGACCCCTCCCTACAAGTCGATTTTTAAGGGGCTGTAGGGGCGGATTCCATATCCGCCCGTGCCCGCTCTCGGCAACGCAAAAATGCCCCGGTATGCACAACGCATACCGGGGCTGCCCTGTTTTATAAGTATCAGTAGCTCATAATGTCCTTCACAGCACCGGACATCGAGAAGAGCTTGGCGGACAGATGGTCGAGGTAGATGATGCCGAGCTTGTTGCCCGTCTCCTCATTATACATGTCGGCCAGCTGGGGCATGACCTGGAACGCGGCGGCCTGGGCCTCGGGGCTGTTGTCAAAGTTCGCCGTGCCCTGCACGCGCAGCCACTCGCCGCGGTCATTGGCGGCGCAGATCTCGAGGTTCGTGTTGTCCAAAAGCTGCTTGTAGGCGGCCTTGTGCTTGCCCAGGGCAATGCACAGGTGGCCGTTGTACCACATGGCAAAACCGATGGGACGCACGCGGGGCAGATAGCCATCGACGGTGGCAAGGTAGAAGGTGGGATTCTCTTTCAGAAATTCCATGATTTCTTCATTTGGTTTCATGGTGTAAACCCTCCCGCAATATTACAGTGTGGCCAGCGCCGCTTTGATGCGTGCGGCGGCCTCCTTGGTGCGCTCGGCATCGCCGAACGCCGTCAGACGGAAATACCCCTTGCCGCAGGGGCCGAAGCCCTCGCCGGGGGTGCCCACAACGTGGGCGTGCTCGAGCAGCCAGTCAAAAAACTCCCAGCTGCCCATCTCGTTGGGGCAGCGCAGCCAGATGTAGGGGCTGTTCTTGCCGCCGCAGTACCAGACACCGGCCTCGTCCAGCGCCGCCGCAATGACAGCGGCGTTGGCGCGGTAGTAGTCGAGGTTCTGCTGGATCTCCTTCATGCCCTCGTCGGTAAAGACAGCCTCGGCACCGCGCTGCACAACATAGGCAACGCCGTTGAACTTCGTAGTCTGGCGGCGCAGCCACATCTTGTTCAGCTTGCCGCCGGCCAGCGCCTGCGGCACGACAGTGTAGCCGCAGCGCGTGCCGGTGAAGCCTGCGATCTTGGAGAAGCTGCACACCTCGATGGCAACCTCCTTCGCGCCCTCGACCTCAAAGATGCTGCGGGCAAGACCCGGCTCGGTGACGAAGCACTCGTAGGCGGCGTCAAACAGGATAACAGCGTCATTGGCCTTCGCCCAGGCGACCCATGCCTTGAGTTGCTCGACGGAGTAGGTCGCGCCGGTGGGGTTGTTGGGGCTGCAGATGTAGACGATGTCCGCGTGGGGGGCCTCGTCCGGCATCGGCAGGAAGCCGTTCTCCGCCGTGGCGGGCAGGTAGAGAATCTTGCGGCCCGCCATCACGTTGTCATCGACGTAGACCGGGTAGACCGGGTCGGGAACAAGGATCGTGTTGTCCTGGCTGAACAGGTCCAGCAGGTTGCCCAGGTCGCTCTTGGCACCGTCGGAGATGAAAATTTCGGACATATCCAGCTCGACACCGTGACCCGCGTAATACCTGCGGATAGCGTCGCGCAGGAACTCATAGCCCTGCTCGCTGGGAATATAGCCGTGGAACGTACCCTTGTGGCCCTGCTCCTCAACGGCCTTGTGCATGGCCTCCGTCACGGATGCCGCCAGCGGCAGGGTGACGTCGCCGATGCCCAGACGGATGACGTCTGCCTCGGGATGGGCCTTCTGGTAGTCGGCTACCTTGTGGGCAATGGTGCTGAACAGATAGCTCTCGTTCAGCTCGGCGTAATGCGGATTCAGCTGCATGATAGTCCCCCTCTTATCTATACCTTCATATAGTCTAACTTTACCACAATTCGGGCGAGTGTGCAATAGGCTTTTTACGCGGTGCGGTAGGGGCCGGGCATGCCCGGCCCTTGCGTGTGGGGCAGACGAGCGTCTATGGAAAGGCGGAGGGCCGCACATGTGCGGCCCCTACATGGCGTCCTGTCGGCTTACTTGTTCTCGTTGTCGTACAGCGCTTCGCACTTCTCGTCGATCTCCCTTGCGGGCAGCGACACGGCCATGGCCACCGCGGCGCTGTAGCATTCCTCGGGGGTGAAGCCTTCGCCCGCCAGCGGGAAGTGCTGCAAAATCTTCTCGACCAGCTCGTCGTAATAGCGCGCGTAGAGCACGCCGCGGTCCGTGATGTAAATTTTGCCGTACCGCCGCCGCACAATGACCCCCTGCTTCATCAGGCTGGTCAGGATGCTGGTGACGCTGGGTTTTGTCACGCCCATGGCCTGTGCCAGTGCCAGCGGCGAGACCTCGGTGCTTTGCTGCGCCAGATGGTGGATGGCCAGCAGATAACGCAGGCTGGAATCGGTCAGGGTCAAGGTACATCTCTCCTTATACCAAACTAAAAGGGGGCGCGGGCCACGAACGGACCCGCGCCCCCTTCAGGCACTTATGCTTTACTTACTGTGGCAGGCACCGCCGCAGGTCTTACAATTACCTGTGCAGCCGCCGTGACTGCCGCAGCCGCCGCCCCCGCAGGAGCCGTCACAGCAGCCGAGGCCGCCGGTCTTGTGTTCATGATACAAGAGCCAGCCGGTACCGCCAAACACGAAAATCGAAACGATGATCGTAGGCAGGTTAAAATTAGCAGCTAAAAACTCCATCATAAAAAGTCCGCTCCTTTCCGGAAGAATACGGTAGTATTATACATTCAAGATTACTTGGAAGCAACAGCCTTCTTGGAATCGAACGAAACCTCGTTGACACCCTCGTACTTGTTGGGGCGGAACAGCAGGTAGATCGTGAAGGCGATAATAGCGACAGCCACGATGGTGAAGAAGTTGAAGCCGACCTCACCGGTGATCAGGCCGCCGATCTGGTAGACGACCAGAGAGGCGCAGTAGGCAAACAGGCACATATAGCCGATGGCGATAGCAGTCCACTTGCCGTTGTTCATCTCGCGCTTGATGGCGCCCATAGCAGCGAAGCAGGGAGCGCACAGCAGGTTGAAGATCATGAAGCTGTAAGCGGAGATCGCGGTGAAGCTGGCAGCAACCTCGGGCCAGATCTCGTCGCCGTTGTCAGACAGCTCGTCAGCATAGTGATACAGAACACCGAAGGTACCGACAACATTCTCCTTGGCGATCAGGCCGGAGATGGACGCGACGGTTGCACGCCAGTTGCCGAAGCCCTGCGGGATGAAGATCCAGGAAATTGCGCTTGCAACGATAGCCAGGATGGAGTTGTCCTGATCCTCGACCATCGTGAACGCGCCGTTCTCGAAACCGAAGCCCTGCAGGAACCACAGGATGATGGTGGCAGCCAGAATGACGGTGCCGGCACGCTTGATGAAGGACCAGCCGCGCTCCCAAGTAGCACGCAGGACGTTGCCCCATGCGGGCACATGGTAAGCGGGCAGCTCCATAACGAACGGAGCAGGATCACCGGCGAACAGCTTCGTCTTTTTCAGGATGATGCCGGAGATGATGATGGCTGCAAAGCCGATGAAGTAAGCAGAGGTGGCGACCCAGCTGCTGCCGCCGAACAGAGCACCTGCGATCAGGCCGATGATGGGCATCTTGGCACCGCAGGGAATGAAGCAGGTGGTCATGATCGTCATACGGCGGTCACGCTCGTTCTCGATGGTACGGGAAGCCATAACACCGGGAACGCCGCAGCCGGTACCAACCAGAATGGGGATGAAGCTCTTGCCGGACAGACCGAAGCGGCGGAAGATACGGTCCATGATGAAGGCGACACGGGCCATGTAGCCGACATCCTCGAGGATGGACAGCAGGAAGAACAGAACGAGCATCTGGGGAACGAAGCCCAGAACAGCGCCGACACCGGCGACGATGCCGTCCATGATCAGGCCGTACAGCCAGCCAGCAACGCCGATGGATTCCAGCAGGCCGCCCAAGGCGTTCGGGACGATCTCACCGAACAGAACATCGTTCGTCCAGTCGGTGGCAAAGGTGCCGATGCCGATGCCGCCGTCCGCAACGGAGGTGCCCATCGCGATGGCGTACATCAGCCACATGATGAGCGCGAAGATCGGCAGAGCCAGGATACGGTTCGTGACGAACTGGTCGACCTTATCGGAGACAGTCAGGTTCTCGGTGCGGGGCTTCTTCTTGACGGCCTTGTCAACAACGCCGTTGATGTAAGCGTAGCGCTGGTTGGTGATGATGCTCTCGGCGTCATCGTCCATTTCCTTCTCGCAGTCGGTGATGTGGGCGTCGATGTGGTCGAGCAGCTCTTTGTTCAGGTTCAGCTCAGCCTGGACCTTGTCATCGCGCTCAAACAGCTTGACAGCGTACCAGCGCAGGAAGCGGCCATCGACCTTGCCCTGAATGGACTCCTCAATGTGGGCGATGGCATGCTCAACGCTGCCGGTAAAGACGTGAGGCAGCTCGCCTGCCTTGCCCTTCTTGGCGGCGGCAACGGCCAGCTCGGCAGCCTTCTCGCTACCCTCGTTCTTCAGGGCGGAGATCTCGACGGCCTCGCAGCCCAGCTCGTTGGACAGCTTCTTCAGGTCGATCTTGTCGCCGTTCTTGCGGACGAGGTCGATCATGTTGACGGCCATGACAACGGGGATGCCGAGCTCGATCAGCTGGGTGGTCAGGTAGAGGTTACGCTCGATGTTGGTGCCGTCGATGATGTTCAGGATGGCGTCGGGCTTCTCATTGACGAGGTAGCCGCGGGCAACGACCTCCTCCAGCGTGTAGGGAGACAGAGAGTAGATACCGGGCAGGTCCTGGATCACGACGTCATCGTGGCCCTTGAGCTTGCCTTCCTTCTTCTCGACGGTAACGCCGGGCCAGTTGCCGACATACTGGTTAGAACCGGTCAGGCTGTTGAACAGGGTGGTTTTACCGCAGTTCGGGTTGCCTGCCAGAGCAATTTTAATTGCCATTTGGTTAAACCCCTTTCTTTACTTTTTCAGAACTCACTCAACTTCGATCATTTCGGCGTCAGCCTTGCGGACGCTGAGCTCGTAGTTGCGGACGGTCAGCTCCATCGGGTCGCCCAGAGGTGCGACCTTGCGGACGTAAACCTTGGTGCCCTTGGTCAGGCCCATGTCCATGATGCGGCGCTTGACAGGGCCCTCGCCGTGCAGCTTGGCAACGGTGACGGTCTCGCCGACCTGTACATCTTTCAGAGTCTTCATACTTCGTTCCTCCTCTTGGTACAATCAATCAAACAGCCGAGAGGCTGTGATTCCAAATTTTTTACGCAACGATAATGCGCATGGCCAGGGTCTTATCCAGCGCGATGCGCGCTTCCTTGACCTGAAGGATGAGGTTGCCGCTGATCTCATTGACCACGGTAACGGTCTCCCCCACGACAAAGCCAAGCTCGGCCAGATGCTGGCGGACCTCATCCTTGCCGGTGATCTTTCGGATGGTAACGGTATCGCCTGCTTTAGTCATCGTTAAAGGCATTCAACACACTCCCCTTTTGCGATTTTGCAATATATTAGCCTATGCTAACGCTTGGAGCAAAAGCATGCGGTTAGAACGCTCTAACCGCTTACGATGGTAGTTTACCACCACTAACTCCCGATGTCAATACGGAAGTTAGGCTAACCAAACAGGTTTGTGAAAAGTAGATAGTTATTGCTAACTTGAATTGTGCAGTTTTGAACAAATTGTGAAGGCATCACGGCAGAAGCCGGGCAGTGATGCGCGCTTACGGAAACCACCCTGTAGGGGCGGGTCTGTAGGGGCGGGGCATGCCCCGCCCGCGGCTATACGTGGGCGCTCGTTTGCGGGGAAGGTGCCGGGCCGGGCGTGCCCGGCACCTACAGACAGCAAAAATGCCGGAGGGGGCTTCCCCTTCCGGCATATTCAATATCTTATTGCCCCTTTTTCTGCTTCCGCGTCTCTGCCAGATGCCGCACCGCCAAAACGGGATGGTGGAACAGCATCCGCGGACCGCTCCAGCGCATGACCTGGCGGATGCGCTCCCGCATCTCGGGCTTGTAGCAGTGCGTTTGGCAGACGCTGCAGAACGTTTTGGTCGCTATATGCGGGCAGTTGTCGACCCGCGCGTCGGCGTAGTCCCGCAGGACCGCGCAGTCGGGGCAGAGTCGGCCTTTGGGCGTGCCGTGATGGCCGCGGCAGTATAGCTCAATCATCAGGCCGACAGTGGCCTTTTCCTGTTGGCGCTTCTTCTCCGGGGCGTCGGGGACGCCGCCCCCTACAGTGTTCGTAACGGCCATCAGCTCATCCTCCCGTTTTCCACAGAGTACGTCGTGTCAGCAACTCGCATCGTCGAGGCGCGGTGGGATACGAGCACCACGGTCTTGCTGGCCCGCTCCTCGGCCAAACTGCGCAAGATGACGGCCTCGTTCAGGCTGTCGAGGTTGCTTGTCGGTTCGTCCAGTAGAATGAACGGTGCATCGTGCAGAAATGCCCGCGCCACACCGAGGCGCTGCCGCTCGCCGCCCGAGAGGGTATCGCCCAGCTCTCCGACGGGCGTGTCGTAGCCCTGCGGCAGCGTCATGATAAAGTCGTGGATGGACGCCTTCCTGCAGGCTGCCACGACCTGCTCATGGGTCGCGTTCCGGTTGGCAATTTTGACATTTTCTTCAATACTGTCATGGAACAGCACGGTGTCCTGCTCGACGAAGCTCTCCGCTGCGCGCAGCGACGCCGTGTTGATGCCCTTGATGTTCTCACCGGAGATCTCGACCTGTCCTAAATCCGTGTCCCAGAACCGCATGAGCAGCTTGAGCAGCGTGGATTTGCCGCTGCCGCTGCGGCCCGTGATGCCTACGATGCCGTGCTCCGGGATGTGCAGGCTGACCTCCTTCAAAATCTCGCTGTCGCGGTAGCCGAAGGTCACGCGGCGGGCATCGGCACCGCGGAACACAATGTCCCTGCCGTCGGTGACCTCGCGCACAGCGGGCTGCTCATCGAGAATATCCAGAACGCGGTTGCCCGCGGCGAAGGTGCTTTGCAGCCCGGTGCCGAGATTCGCCAGCGCGATGACCGGGCCGAAGCTGCTCATGAGTGCCACAACGCTGACAAGCGCACCGTCAAACCCGATGGCACCCGCCATGAACAGGCTGCCTGCCAGCGCCAGCATACCGGCGTCCAACAGCAGGATGATGGCCCCGGTCACGGCCTGTGCCGTGCCGCCGGCCTCCTTCAGGCGGCGCTCCTGCCCGGCCAGCGCGTCGGTGCGCTGGTTGATTTGCGCCAGCCGATGCGCGCCGTCGTTGTATTGCAGGCTCTCCCGCACGCCACGCAGGCTGTCCAGCACAAAGCCGTTCAACGCGCCGAACTCCGCGCGGAAGCTCTCGCCCGATTTGCGCGCACCTCTGGCGGCTGCCACGGGTATGCCGATGCCGATGATCGCATAGGCCAGCGCCGCGTACAGCCCCAGCGCGGGTGCATAGCTGCCCATAAAGCACGCCATAACGACGCTTACGATGACGGCAATGCAGATGGGCGAGATCGTGTGCGCGTAAAAGACCTCCAACAGCTCAATGTCGGCGGTCAGCACGGCGATCAGGTCGCCCTTGTCGCGGCCTTCCAGCTTCGCGGGGGCGAGCTGGCGCAGCACGCCAAAGACCTTGTCCCGGATGAGCGCCAGCAGCTTGAACGCAATAAAATGGTTGCAGCCCTGCTCCGCGTAGTGCAGTACGCCGCGGGCCACGGCCAGAATCGGCAGCAAAATACAGGCGGTTTTGAGCACAACGGGCACAGAAAAATGCAGGCTGTCCAGCAGCGCATACACGCCCAGAACCGGGATGAAGATGGCGCAGAGAAAGCCCGCTACGCCCAGAAGCACGGCGCAGACCATGACCGGGGCGAGAGGGCGTACCAGCCCTACAAGGCGGTACATGACGTTTAAATTGCCGCGAGTACGTTTGTTTTCCATCACTGTGCCTCCTTCCCGTAGTTTTCCAGTGCCTGCTGGCGGTTCCACAGGTCGGCGTACAGCCCGCCCTGCGCCAGCAGTGCCTCGTGCGTGCCCTGCCCCGCCGGATGGCCGTGATCCAGCACGTAAATATTGTCCGCCTTTGTCACGTTGGCAAGGCGGTGGGAAATCAGGATGACCGTTTTGCGCCCGGCCAGCCGGTGGATGCCCGCCATGATGTCGTTCTCGCTCTCTACGTCGATGTTAGACGTTGCCTCGTCAAAAATGTAGACGGGACTGTCATGCAGCAGTGCGCGGGCCAATGCCAGCCGCTGCCGCTGGCCGCCGGACAGGTTGCCGCCGCCCTCGGTCAGCGGGGTGTCCAGTCCGTCCATCGAGCGCAGGAAGTCCGCCAGATTCACCTGCTCCAGCGCACCCCACAGCGCACCGTCGTCTGCGCCGGGCGCGGCCATCCGCAGATTGTCGGCAACCGTACCTTTAAAGAGGTGGCTGCCCAGGCTGACGAGCGTTACATTTTTGAGCAGGCTGGCCTCGCTGACGGCGGAAAGCTCCTGCCCGCCGATGGTCACATGCCCCGTGTAGCCGGACACGCGCCCGGTCAGCACGGCGGCAATCGTGGACTTGCCGCAGCCGCTCTCGCCCACCAGCGCGGTGAAACTGCCCTGCGGGAAGTCAAGATTTAAGCCATGCAGCGTTTCTTTTTCAGGCGTGTAGCCAAAGTGAAGATCACGGCAGGCAATCGCGCAGTCCGCGCCGAGTTGGGCGGTCCTGGCGCTGCCCTCGGGCAGGTCCAACAGCTTGAAAATTTTGTCGCTGGCGGCCATGCCGTTCATGGCAACGTGGAAGTACGATCCCAGCGCGCGCATCGGCAGGAAGAAATCCGCCGACAGCAGGATGATGCAGAGAGCGCCCGGCAATGTTACGCGGTTTGCATTGAACTCATGCGCGGCCACGATGATGCCCAGCGCCGCACCGCCGTAGGCGATGACGTCCATGACGATGATCGAGTTGAGCTGCATCGTCAGCACCTTCATCGTCACCTTGCGGAAGTGCTCGGCCTCACGGTTCATGGCCGCGTGGCGGGCCCCGTCGGCCTGATAAATCTTGAGCGTGGTCAGCCCTTGCAGGTTCTCCAAAAAGCTGTCGCCCAGCGCAGCGTACTGGCCCCAGTATCTGCCCAGCAGCTTTTTAGCAAATTTCTGCACAGCCACGATGGAAACCGGGATGAGCGGCACGCAGATCATCAGGATGACCGCCGCGTGCAGACTGACTGGGGCCAGCGCAATAAACAGCGTGACCGGTGCGATCATGGCGTAGAAAAACTGCGGCAGATACGCGCCGAAGTAGGTCTCGAGCTGCTCGACGCCCTCGCCTGCCAGCTGCAAAACCTCCGCGGTGGGCACGGCCTGGGTGTAGCTGCCGCCCAGGCGGAGCAGCTTTTCATAAATGGCGGCGCGCAGCGTTTTTTTGACGGTGCAGCTGGCGTTGTAGCTGGCCGACGCCGCGCCGCGCGTGCAGAAAAAGCGCACGATCAGCGCACCGAGAATGTACAGAAGTGCGGTGGGCAGGTCCGGCTCTCTGCGCACAAGTCCCGTCAGAAAGAGGGACACGGCGAAGATCATCACGATGTTGGCCAGCAGCGCAAGGAATTGCAGCACAACATTCCACGCAATGTACTGTTTGGAGTCGCCCATCATCGAAATCAGGCGTTTGTTGATCATCATAAGCGGTTGTTCCTTTTTTACATAGTGCGGTAGAGGCCGGGGCATACCCGAAAAATCACACCTTTTCCTTCGTGCGCAGCGGCAGGTAGCCTGCGTCGCGGATGGCCTTGCGGATGACCTCCTCGTCGGCGTCGGCCTTCGTCCAGACCGTCACGTTCCGGGCGCTCAGGTTCACCTCGGCCAGCGTGTCGGGCAGGGTGTTCAATGCGTTTTCCACATGGCGCTGGCAGTTCTGGCAGGTCATGCCGTCCACGCCCATGACGAGGCGGTGCGGATAGTGGCTCTTGTTGGTGTCCGCCGCCCTGACCTTTTTAGCGGGGGCGTCATGCTCACCGCAGCAGCCGCCGCCGTGGCGCAGATGGTGGATAAAGCTGTAGATGCCGTAGCCGACGGCAGCCACCAGAATCAGAACAATAATGACGTTTGCCATAAAAAAACCTCCAAGTTAGTGTTTTCTAATTCGACTTAGAATATACTAACTTCTGCTTTGCTTTTTGTCAAGAGGTATCTTTTTTGATACTGCCCGGCAGGGGCCGCACATGTGCGGCCTGTGGCTGTACGGAGGCTGCGCACCGGCGGGAAGGCTGCGGAGGGGTCAAGACCCCTCCCTACGGACGTTGGAACACGGGTGCTTTGTAGGGAGCGGTCTTGACCGCTCCGGGACTGTACGGAACCGGGCAATTACGGGAAGGCTGCGGGCCGCGCAAACAAAGAAGGAGGGGCATCGCTGCCCCTCCCGGTATGGATGGATATGGAGAAAATCAGGCATTGGCCAGAGCGGCGCCAAGGGCTGCGCAGGCAGTCTCGGCGTCGCCGTCGGGGGAGCCGTTGGCCATGACAGGCTCAACGACCAGACGGGCACCGGCGGCCTCGGCGTCCTCGGCCCAGGTGCGGATCCACTCGCCGTCACCCCAGCCGTAGGAGCCGAACAGGCCAACGGGTTTGCCGCTCAGAGAGCCGCGCAGATTCTGGTACATCGGCTCGAACTCGCTCTCCTCCAGCTGCTCGGCGCCCATGGCGGGGCAGCCCAGCGCAAAGCCGGTGTAGTCGCCGGCGGAGGAAATGTTGAACTCGGAGGCGGTGAACTTGTCAACAGAAGCGCCGGCGCCGGCAGCTGCGTTGGCGACCAAATCGGCCATGGCCTCGGTGTTGCCGGTGCCGCTCCAATAGATAACTGCAATCTTGCTCATAAATAACTACTCCTTTTATAATTTTTATGGTGCATCGTCAGGCGGCCACTGTCAGCCGCCTGATCGGGGTGCCGTTGTAATAGCAGCGGGCGTAGATGCGCTCGCACTTTTTATAGCGGTCAAACTCTGCCTGCGCAGCGGTGGGATCGGTGTAGACCTTCCAATAGCCGCACGCGGTAAAGTTTTTGCCGCGGTTTTGGATGAACCCGATGACATCCGCAAGCGGGTAGCCCAGAAAAACGCCGATCTCATGCGGGAAATCTCCCTCGCAGCAGAGCCTTTCGGCCAGTTGGTCCAGCAGCTCGTCTGCGGTGCCGGGGATGTAGCCCTCCCCTGCCAGAAAGTCCAGCATGTGCGGCGCTGCCAACAGCCTGGCCACACGGGCCGGACGGTATACATAGACCAGCACAGCCCCGGTGCGCGGACACTGCTTAAGCACCCGCACCGTGACCCCGCGGGGCGACAGCGCGGCGTGCCAGGCGGCGGCCATGGCGGCGGCATCCTGCCCGGGCGCGGGCTGGTAGCGGAACAGGCTGGCAGGCTTGAGCCCCGCCAGTGTGGGGGCGCATAGGGTGGCCAGGTCGCAGGCAAAGCTGCGCGGGCTGGGGATGACACGCGATTGCTGCATGAGACGACTCCTTACCTCTACAATGGTTAGCGTCTGCTAACCGTCAGCCCCATAAAACCGCCCGGCACGGGGAGAGAACCGCACCGGGCGGGCTATGGTTGTTCCGAAGGTCGGATACTTGCTGCGGTTAGCCTTAACTAACACTAACAATATAGCATGACATAGAGCGGTTGTCAAGCAAAAATTTGAGAAAAAATTGCAGCTGTAGGGGGCGGCGTTTCCGACGCCCCGTGAGCCAGCGCACATCTTCCATGAAAATCGTAGGGCGGCCTGCCCCCAGGCCGCCGCGGCGGGGTGAGAAAGCCCCGCCCTACAGCAATAGCCAATGGGGGCAGTGTCCCCCGGGACACTGGCGGCGGCGCAAAGCCCCGCGGGAGGGTCAAGACCCTCCCCTACGAACCAGCCAGAAGCGGAAATTTGCACATAACACAGCGGCAGCCGCAAAGCTCCCGGGGTAATGCCAAGCATCGATCCCTACACGTAGGGGCGTATAGGAAATGCGCCCGGAAGCTCTGCGGCTGCCGCTTCTTTACAAATTAGTAGTTGCTGCTCTTCAGCTCAAAATAGCTCTGCGGATGTGCGCACACCGGGCACTTGACCGGCGCGTGCTGACCGATATAGACGAACCCGCAATTGCGGCACTGCCAGACCTGCTCGGTCTCGCGGGCGTAGACCTTGCCCGCCTCAATGTTGGCGGCCAGCGCTTTGTAGCGCTCCTCGTGGTCCTTCTCAATCGCGGCGACCATCGTGAACAGCGCGGCGATCTGGGTAAAGCCCTCCGCCTTCGCCTCGGCGGCCATGCGCGGGTACATCGAGGTGTGCTCCTCGTTCTCGCCTGCGGCGGCCATCTTCAGGCAGGTCAGCGTGTCGGGGATCTCGCCGTTTTCCATCAACAGCTTGAACCAGATCTTGGCGTGCTCCTTCTCGTTGTTGGCGGTCTCGGTGAAGATGGCGCTGATCTGCTCATAGCCCTCCTTCTTGGCCTTGGACGCGAAATAGGTGTATTTGTTCCGGGCCTGGCTCTCACCTGCGAAAGCCTCCCACAGGTTTTTCTCGGTCTTGCTGCCTCTGAGTTCCATAATGAATACCTCCGTTGAAATAGGAATAAGTCTTAATCTGACTTTATTATAGCATACAAACAGCCCCTGTCAAGTAAAATTTTGGAATGGAATCTTGGCGATTTTGCACAGACGGTTGACAAAGCATACATTTTAGTGTACTATCTGAATAAGATATATTCTTAAATCAGAAAAGGAGGTCTGCCCATGACCCGCCAACGCGCCCTGATTTTGGGTATCATGCGTGAAAAATGCCCGGAGCATCTGACCGCTGACGAAATTTTCAGCCATGCGCGGCAGGCCATGCCGCACATTGCGCGCGGCACTGTGTACCGCAACCTGAAATTGATGGAGCTGGACGGTGAGATCGGTCATCTGGAAATGCCCGACGGCCCGGACCGCTACGACGCCAACCCGACCCCCCACGGCCACCTGCTGTGTGACAGCTGCGGCGACCTGGCCGACCTGCCGGTGGTGGGGCTGATCCGCGACATTGAGTCCGCCATCGGTACCGAGGTACGCGGCTACACGCTGACGATCCGCTACATCTGCCCGAAATGCCGCGCCAAAAACGCGCAGTGAGGTTCTGATTTATGGCAAAACAGCGTGACCCTGTAATAGATAGTATGCGCGGCATCGGCATTGTGCTTATGGTGCTGGGGCATTCGGGCTTTCCCGGGACGGACTTCATCTACCTGTTCCACATGGCCCTGTTTTTTATGCTGAGCGGCTGGCTTTTCAGCCTGCGCGGCGGGCCGGTGCACTTTATCAAGCGCAAAGCCGTCACGCTCTGGCTGCCCTTTGTGCTGGCAAACACCGCCTTTACCGTGCTGAACAACCTGTTTTTAAAGCTGAATATTTTGACGAGTGATGAGCGCATTTTGCAGGTTCCCGGCAATGCCGTCACAACGCCCGTGACGGTGAAGGATGTGATTGGCCGCACTGTGCACTGGTGCGTGTTTGACGGCGGCACCCAGCTGGGCGGCGCGATGTGGTTCATCCAAGCACTGTTTCAAGTATCTATTCTGTACGCTTTGGTGGAATTTATTCTGCAAAGGCTGCTGCATGGTGCCGATACGCTGCTGCCGCAGGGACTTTTTTCCGGCGTGCTGCTGTGGGTGGGCTGGCGCTGCGGGCTGGCAGGATGGAACGTGTGGGGGCTGGGCATTGCGGCCAGCTGCTACTGCCTGTTCTACCTGGGCACGGTCCTGCGGCGCACGACGCGGGAAAGCATACCGGCGTACCAGCGCGGTATTTTTGCCGCAGCGGCCTTTGCGGTGCTGCTGATTCTGGGGCGGCTCGGCTCTGTGGGTCTGGCGGGCAATGGATACAGCGGCCCGATTTTCCTGCTGGCTGCCAGCCTGGCGGGCTGGGTGTTGGTGCGGGAGGCCGCGTGCCTGACCGCTCCCCTGCCCTGTGTCCGGGCGGCGCTGGCCTATCTGGGCCGTGCGACGATGCCGATTGTGATTTTGCACTTTTTGAGCTTCAAGCTCGTGACCTGGCTTGGTCTGCTGACCACAGGCGGAGAGCCGTATCTTCTGGCCGCATTCCCGATTTACTTTACGGGCGGTGCCTGGTGGCTTGCCTACACCGCCGCGGGCCTGGTTCTGCCGCTGGCAGCAAATGCGGTGTACAAGAAAATAAAAAATACCGTCTTAGCGCATTGATGTAAAAAAAGAGCCCCGCGGGGCTCTTTTTTCTTGCCTCCCTCTGCGAGGCAGACTCCCCCGATACGGGGGAGGTGGCGCTTGCGCCAGAGGGGCCAAGAAAATGCTTGATTTGTGACACATTCCCGCTCCCGTCGGCGTTATAAGGGTGAAAGGAGGCGAGCCGATGCAAAACGAACAGGATTTAGAAAAGCTCGTACATGCCCATACCGCTGCATTGCTGCGGTACTGCACCGGCCTGCTGGGGTGCGAGGCCGACGCACAGGATGCTGTGCAGAAAACCTTCATCAAGGCGTGGCAGCAGCGCCACACGCTGCGCCATGACGGCACCGACAACGAGCGCGCGTGGCTCTACCGCATCGCCTACCGCACCTCGCTGGACATGCTGCGGGCAGCCAAACGCGCGGCGGCCTACCCCACCCCGGAGCCGTTGGAGCAGGACCCCGGCATCAGCGAAGAGCTGCGCGCGGCGCTGAACACGCTGGCCCCGCTGGATCGGGCCCTGATCTTAGAGCGTGTGCTGGACGGGCTGGATTATGCCGCACTGGCGCGCATTCACGGACGGCCCGCCGCCTATCTGCGCACACGCTACCACCGCGCCAAAAAGCAGCTGGCGCAGCGATTGAAGGAGGATGAGCACTATGAAGTATGACCGCGAAGAAGCGTATTTGCACGAAAAGCTGACCGGCGGCCTGCACCCGGCAGGCGTTGACCTATGGCCCGCCGTGGCTGAGCACCTGCCCGACGCGCCCCCCGCACGGCACCCGCGTTGGAAGCTGGCAATCTGCCTGGCCGCGCCGCTGCTGATTGCCGCCGGAGTGCTGGCAGGCACGGCAGAGTTCACGAATCTGCGCGAAAACCCGCGCCCGTCCTTTGCGCCGGAGGCCAACACCGGGTACGCCATCACGTATGAGCGGCAGTATTTTGCGCTGGATGAGGATTTGCTGGCGGGAATGGTGGCAAACCATAATGGGGAGATGTCAGACGATGGCTGGCTGCCGATGAACGCCAAGATAAACGGCCAGCTGCACCCCACCGACGCGGACTACGCCGATTGGTACGCCCGGGCTGCACGCGGGTACGACAGCTGGGTGGAAATGACTACCGTGACTGGTCTGCCGCTGGCGCAGAACACGCTGCTGGATGAGGGAGATACAAGCACTTTCCCGTCAATTGCCATGTATCCGTCCGGCATGATCGACATACCGGATGAATATGACGATGGCATGCCCTATACGCCGAAATTTCAGGAATATCCCGCCGGATTTATCCCCATCGGGTGCGGCGATACACCGGACAAGCTCTACCTGCGCACGGGTGTGCTTTTGGATGATTACAATGTAGAAATCATGGCAGTTGCCTATCTGGGGGATGCGCCCAAGGAGATGGTGACGGATTTGTATTGGCAAAAAAGCGCCGGGCTGACGTGGGAGTGCGAGAGCTACCCCATGGCCAACGGCAACACCGCGCTGATCCCCCACTGTACAAGCAACCCGAACTCGAGTCCCTACATCCAGTCCAGAGCCTACTTTGCGCAGGACGGCATTTTGTACCAAGTCTATTGCCGTCCCTATACGGATAGCCTTTGTTACAGTGCCTCGCAGGAGGACATCTGGGCAGAACTGAAGGTGGTTTTGGACGGATTCACGTAACCTGTTGTAGGGGGCGGCGTCCCCGACGCCCCGCGGATGCCGTACACGTCCCGGGAGGGATAAATCCCTCCCCTACGCCCCTCTTTTCCGGGAGAATGTAGGGCGGGGTACCCTCACCCCGCCGCGGAGGGGGCAAGACTCTGCCCTGCAAAGCAGCCCCAAAAGGGGCTTTATACCAAAAAAGAGAGAAGAACCTTCGCCCTGCGCGAAAATTCTTCTCTCTTTTTTCTCTTTTATCTCTCCTCCAGCGGCACATACTCCCTTGTTTGCATGATGCTCTGGTAGGCCGGGCGGATGATCTTATCCACGTTGACAAGCTCCTCCATGCGGTGGGCGGACCAGCCGACGATACGCGCAACCGCAAAGATCGGGGTGTACAGCTCCACCGGGATGCCCAGCATGTCATATACAAAGCCGGAGTAGAAGTCCACGTTCGTCGAGACACCCTTATAAATATGGCGCTTCTCGGCAATGACCTGCGGTGCCAGGCGTTCGATCGTGTTGTAATACTCAAAGTCGCGGCTGCGGCCCTTGGCGTCGGCCAGCTGGTGGACAAAGCTCTTGAACACCACCGCGCGCGGATCGCTCAGCGAGTAGACCGCATGGCCCATGCCGTAGATCAGGCCCTTCTGGTCGAACGCCTGGCGGTCCACAATGCGGCCCAGATAATCAGCCATGGCCTCCTCGTCCAGCGGGTCGGCGACGTGGGCGCGGATGTCGTCCATCATCTGCATGACCTTGATGTTCGCGCCGCCGTGCTTGGGGCCCTTCAGGCTGGAAAGCGCCGCCGCAATGACAGAGTAGGTGTCCGACCCGGACGAGGTGACGACGCGGGTCGTGAAGGTCGAGTTGTTGCCGCCGCCGTGCTCCATGTGCAGCAGCAGGGCAATGTCCAGCACGTGGGCCTCGAGGTCGGTGTACTTCTGGTCGGGGCGCAGCATCTTCAGCAGGTTTTCCGCCGTGGACAGGCTCGGGTCGGGGCGGTGGATGTACATGCTGCCGCCGCACTCATAGTAATTGTAGGCGTGGTAGCCGTAGACCGCCAGCATCGGGAAAACGCTGATGAGCTTGATGCACTGTTCCAGCTGGGTCTGCAGGTCGGTCTTGCCGATGTCGTCATCGTAGCTGGCCAGCGTCAGCACGCTGCGGGTCAGCGAGTTCATCAGGTCGTGACTGGGGGCCTTCATGATGACGTCGCGCACAAAGTTTGTCGGCAGGTCGCGGCATTTGGCAAGGCAGGTGGTGAAGCTCTCGAGCTGCTCTTTGTTCGGCAGGTCGCCGAGCAGCAGCAGATAGGCCGCGCCCTCAAACGCATAGCGCTTGCCGCGCAGACCGCGGATCAGGTCATAGACGTTGTAGCCGCGGTACCAGAGCTTGCCCTCGCAGGGAACCTTCTGGCCGTCGCGCTCCTCAAAGGCGTCGATGCGGGAAATGTTCGTGATGCCCGCCAGCACGCCCTTGCCGTTTTTGTCGCGCAGACCGCGCTTGATGTCGTATTGGGCAAACAGCGTGGGATCAATGCGGTTGTTGGTGACACATTCCTCGGTAAAAATGCGGGCTTCCTTTTCAATGGCTGCGTAGTCGCTCATGGTGATGGCCTCCCTTTCCCTTTCTTGTCCGTGTGTGGTAAACACTTTGTAGCAGCGGCGGGCTATTCTACAAATCGTATAACGCATAAATCTATTATACAGGGAAATTGGACAGTCTGTCAAACAAAGTTTTTGTGAACAAAATGACAAGGTTGTAGGGGGCGGCGTCCTCGACGCCCCGCGGAGGGGTCAAGACCCCTCCCTACAA